>Ga0209085_1000626_pt1 | contig 25308 bp, 37 predicted proteins | sample C_131016_EF_Meta_FD_187310 | JGI IMG/M metagenome (GOLD analysis project Ga0209085, IMG submission 187310) | Freshwater microbial communities from Lake Croche, Canada to study carbon cycling - C_131016_EF_MetaG (SPAdes) (version 2) | ecosystem: Environmental > Aquatic > Freshwater > Lake...
GCAGCTTCTTTAGCTTCTTTTAGACTATCCTTGGCTTCATCTAGCGCATCGTCTAGTGCATTAACTTTTTGACCGTCGCCATCAGTAATAGCTTGGGCACGACTCTCTTTAATTTGTTTAATCTGCGCTTCGTAATCATTTACTTTGCGCTCGTATGCTTCTCGTTGGAATGTTTTAAATTCCTCAGCAGCTTGTCGAAACTCTTTCAACTGCTCCTTTGTTTGATTTAAGTCCTTCATAAGATTTTCGTTATTCTTACGAAGAATAGGGAGAATCTCACGACCTCGTTTTACAAACGTATCAGCATCAACCCAATCTTGCTCGTTGCCACGAAAACGTTCTTTAGGAACCCAGCCTTGCGACTCAGCTTCACGAACTACTTCTGGTGCTGTTTCATGTGAAACATTTTGTTCTTCACTCATATCTTACTCCTAGATTAATTTTTAGCCAAATACGGATCAACCAAATCTACATCAGCGTCAAGTGTGCCAGTGATGTCGTGGTCATTAACAATGCGGTAGTTGTGTCCGTCTTTACCACGGTAAAGCAAACCAGCGTACTTAGCAAAGATAACCTTATCACCCACAGCGCACCAAGGCTGTTCGTCCTCAAAGTAGCACCCGTCACCCATAGCAATTACTACCCCAGTAGTGTTAGCCATTTGTTCGCGCTCTTTGGTGGACTCAGTTGTCAAAATAATCCCGCCTTTAGAAACTTCTGCAATCTCTAGCGGTTTAATTAGGACACGGTTGCCTACCGGATTAATGCCTGCATCATTACTCATATATCTATTCCTTACTCTTGTTGAAACATGTCTTCGTACTGAATGTCAAGGATGACAGCAATTACTCGGCAACGGCCTTTAATTTCTGCATCATCTTCAAACGCACCCATTGCTAAACCTTCTTTGAGTTGTTCTCGGTCATCCCGAAGTTGCCTCATAAAACGTTTAGTTACTGGATGGTGTTTCCACTCTTCAAATGTTTCTAACGTTACTTTCTCAGATCCCATTCTTACTCCTAGTTAAAGATCATAGTGCGGGTTGCCCCATTCCTTGTTGCCCCATCCCACCCATACCGCCCATCATGTTTTGCATGTTAGGCATTTGAGGAGATTGTTGCTCTGGTTGATCTTTGGTCATAGACGCAAAGACTTTATTCATTGTTTCGATAGAGCCAATAATGCCCTCTCGACGTTCACGCTGCAAACCAATTTGCGTGTTAATCTCTTGCAGACGAAGCTTCTCACCTTCGTGCAGCACACCAATTTTAAGAACTTCAGCTTCTGCTTCCAGCTTTTTAATTTTGGCTTGGTTAAGTTCTGCCTCACCCATAAGCTTAAGCAGACCCATCTTCATTTGCAGTTCCATGTCTGCATGTTTAGTCTGTTGCTTAAGCTGTTCAATTTGCAGCTTAGGATTAACAGGTGGAGGTACAGCATTAGGCCCTTTGGGATCTGGCAACACACGATCAATGTTGGGAATTTTCATAGCCTTCAAGAAGGTGTGTTCAACTTCATAGCGGTTGTACATACCCGGCGTAGACTGCACACGCATAGCCAAAGCATTAGCTTGGTTCATACGTTGAGCATCAGAAGTAATGCTTGGGTCAGAGCTAGGCATAACGTCAGTTACTGGGCCTTCGTAATCTGTAGCCAAGATCAAACCATCATTAATGGCATCAGTTACATAAGACGTATTGTTAGAAATAAAGATTTGATTCAAACGATACAACTTGCGAAACTCTTGTTTAAGACTACGGTGAGTACGTTTGAAAATGCCGTTAAAAATCTTCATGCCTTGCTCAGCCATAGTACGGGTAGTCTCAGCAGGAGTATTCTGTCCGGGGTTTTGACCAGTCAGAATGTCTACAGAACCACCGATACGTTCTCCGTAGTTGATCAACAAGTTCAACAGGGTGAACAGAACCTGAGAGGGTTCACGTACTGGAAGAGGGACAATGCCTTTGCGGAGATCATCACCAGTTGTGTCCACATGCTTCCACTCCATAGGACGGAAACTAGACTCCCCACCACGAAGCTTGATACCACGACTAAGGAAACCACCAGCAGTATTCGCCATAGTGCCAGCATCAACCAACTGGTTGACAATGGTATTAATTGACTCATTAAGAGGCCCAAGAAGAACGCCAAAGCCCAAGTCATAGAAACCGCCATCAGGAGAGGGAACAAAAGGATATTTAGTAAAGTACTGCTCAGCTTTAATGCTTAGAACAGTTTTGCCATCTTTGCCGTATTGAATGTCTTTCTCGGTGTAACGAGCAACAATACGAGCAACTTGTTTGTTGTCTCGACGAACATAAACAATGTACGGCTCAGCATAGCCGTCATCATCAAAATCAATGTGGCAATGCTGCTCAAGGATTTCAATGGGGGTACTAGAGTCATTTGGCTCAGGAGGTTGAATGCCTTGAGCTTTGTCTTGAGCTTGTTGTAGGGTGTTACCCATTGCATAGCCAGACGAACCTTGTTGACGATCTTCAGAGACCTCATTCCACAAACCACGGGCTACACGCTCATAGATTTCATTGCGAGACATTTGCAACACATGGGTTACACGAGTTGCACTTTCAAGACTCTTAGTCCAGTAGTTAACTACTAGGTCTTTAGCCAACACGTTCTCAGAAACATTGTGTTGTTTGATTGGATCGTAGTAGGTCTTTTTAAATGCACAACCAATGATGGGCTGTGTAATTAGAACCTTATCCATTTCAGATTCCCAGTCTTCATCTTCTTCCAGAAGCTGGTAGCTCATGTGCTGCTCAACACGAGAAGCACGCATAGCACGCAGACCGTCTTTGTCATCACCAAGTACTCGGCACTTAACAGGACGATCTCCGTCAATCAGGACAGGATAACTACGAGCATGGTATTGCAAAGCTGCAATAGTGATGAGGGGGAACTTGACGTTACTGGCATTAGGCCAAGGGAAGTTTTTAGTCTCAGCAACTTGCAAAGCCAATTTCAAAGAAGCTTCAGTACGCTTTTCCCAACCACTGCGAGAGATAAGATCATTGTCAAAGTCTCTAACAACCTGAGTGCCAATTGCTGCCAAGTCCTCTTTGCACAATAGGGGAGCAATGTTGGCTTCATACATGAGGCCCTTGATGTCAAATTTGTCTTTGAGGTTCATATCTTTAATACCCACAAGTTACAGAACGTCCAGTAAACATTCCATTGTTTTCGGCTTTATAAGCCTCGTACTCTTCTTCCTCAAGTTCCTTTTCAGTTGGAGCTTCCCACATCCTATCGAGCATCAAGCCCAAGTAAGCCCAAGCATCTACTTGGTCATCATGCTTGTCTCTAGGAAACCGGATCAACTCATCTTCAAAGGCTTGATACCACTCAGCGTCCTTATCAAACTTACAGGCCCCACTTCTCATACGAGCTTGAATGCTCCTAGCACGAGTAAGTTTATCACCGCTTGGTTTTAGCAATACCGTGTTGATAAACTCACCCCGCTTTAGCATTGCCTCATTGAGATAGGGGCCAATAGCTTTCTGGATAGTACCTTGTTCAAGTCCAAAGAGTACGGGCTTATAAATCTTTTGTAGCATCAGGATTGTATCCACAATTTCTAAGGCGTCCATACGTTGTTTAATAACGTGTACGGCATACAGCCTTCCGTCTTCATCCATGCCACCAACAACAAAAGCTGAATAGTCAGCTCGTTGAGATTGGGACACAGCCAAGTCACAGGTAGCATAGTAGACAAGTTTCTTCTTCTTGTCTTCTGGTTTCATGGCTACAAAGTCTGTGGGTTTAAAGAAAGTATCAGTAACATCCATAGGGACGTTTAATACTTCTTGGGAGTACACATCTCCCAAACCTTGGCGAACAAAGTCATCTTTCATTAGCCTAAACTCTTCAGCAGACTTCATCTCGGGCCACAATAACTTTTTAAAGTCATCCGTGTGAGCACGGTACTTAACTGACTTCCAAGGAAGCACATTGAGAGAATACTCCCGCAAATCTTCTTGAATAAAGCTTTTAACTCCTCTATGGCTAACCAACAGAGAAGAAGGCATTAAGTTATTAAGCAAACTATCTAAGTGCAAGATAGTTCCAACAATACGAATTTTGCCACTAGAAGAGATACAGGGAATTAATGCACCATAAAACCAACGTTTAAATTTCATACGTCGGTCTTTGTTCATAACAATCTCGTCGTTCTCCATGTCATCACCAATGACAAGATCAGGACGGAGGTTAGCCCACTTTAATCCACGAAGCTTTTGTTCTGAGCCTTTAGCTTGGATACGGAACGTGTAGCCATCCTCCATTTCCACAATGAGATCATCTTCGGTGTCTTTTGGAAACGACGATACTGCAAAGAGCGACCTAAGATCCTCGTTGTCGAGTAATTCTTTTTTGATGTCTCCAAGGAATTGGATAGCTTGCTTAACTGTGTCCGAGACAATAAGGACGTATCTAGACTCTCTAAATAAGACCGAAGCAAGCGTGTACGCATGAGTGATTGCCGTGCTTTTAGCATGATACCGTGGAGCAGCTATAGCTACTTGTTTGCTGTTACTAGTAACAAGTTCCCACATTTCTTTGTGGAACTCAGGGGTAGGAACAGGTTTGTCAAAATTCTTACGCAGAACAGAATTAACAAAACCTTCCATTACTGTGGCATTAAGCCTGCTCAACTATTTGCCCTTGTACATCAATAGTTTTCATAGAAGCAAACCGAGCAAACTCTTCACTGAGACGGAGCAAACGGTCATCAATTGTTTTCTCAATCTGTTCTTTCTCAGGAGCTTGTCGAATCTTTTCTTGCTTGGTAAGCAGGTCAGTAGTAATCTTAAGAGCTACGTGAGCTTTGACAGGCACTCGTGTGATCTTGCCAGTTTTCTGGTCAAACTGAGCATCACCCAAATCCAACCGATCTTCTACAGCTTTAAGAGCTTTGTCTACAACCCTTTTGAGGTTGGAGTCCATCTGCTGCACATCTTCAGTTTGTAGCTGAAGGGCAAACTCTTTAAACCAGTCAGAGGTCTTCCAGATCTTTAAGGTAGGTAAGGGTATACCCGTAACAATAGCTGTCTCTGACAAATTGCCAAGCATCAGGTACGTACTGACAGCTTGAAGCTTTTGGTTCTGTGTCCAGACAGATTTTTTGTACCTACGATCAGTAGATGTCTTTCTCTTCATTGCTCAGCACTTCCATTTCTTCAAAGCTTTGTTGATACGAGAGTTGGGATCTTTAGCCTTCTCTGTACCAGTCAACTTCTTCTTCATACCACCCATACGGGCACAGAAGCTATCTTTACGACTACCACCTTCAGGTTGAGGTGCTTTGAGGTTATGACCTTCCTTCTTAGCAGAAGCACGACCTTTGGCATTCAATCCACCCGAAGGAGACTTGCCCTCTTTACGTTGCCATGCTGGACTCTTTTTACCTGTAGCCATGTGTGCTCCTATCAGTGAGTGGAGCGAACTATATCATCCTTTTGTAAAAGCACAACACACTGGATAAACGATCAGTAGTTGTGTTCTTAAAAAGCTGGTGTACAATATTTATATTCTTTTTCTTTTTTACCGTTTTTTCTTTTTCTGGTGCAGGTATAGAGTGTTAGTAATGTTAGAGCCGTAAGGCTCTTTTTTTATGTCCATTCTGTTCTATGCGAGTCCCAGTAGGGACGAGCACCTCTAAGCACCTATCCCCCCTATCCGGTGTAACCCCCTCTTGTTTTAAAAACTTGTAGCAGCGTTACAAAGTGCCATAAGTAAAAATTAAAAACAAAAACATTTCCCCCCCTCTACCCCTACTACTTAACAGGGTTATTGGTAATGAGAATTATTCTCATCTACTCACCACCTTATATATCAACAACTTACATTACTTCCCCCCACTACAAACTAGTCACTGTTCTAACCATTGTTTGATACGTCCAGAACGTCTTTAAACACCCTTTCCTGAAGCAATCTGTTCGGTGTGTGTACCCACCTACATGCACACCCCTATCTCCCCTTTAAACAAACATATCTTCCGTCCATTGTCTTGCTCGGAAAGATTGTTGCGTTTACATCAAAATCGTTTGAAGCCAAGCTGACCTTCGGTAAGTTAGATCGCTGGATCCGCCCCCCCGCTTCTTGTTCGGGTTGCCACCGTTCGCTGCGCTCACTAGCAGAAACCACGCCAGTCGCTGTCGTCCGCTTCGCTCCCTCGGCTTTGTGGCATGGCTCCGCGCGTTCCGCGCTCCGGGCTAACGCCTTTCTGCCTTGGCAATCGCTACGCGACTGCGCCCCTGCGGGGCTTGCCCTCACGCCCAGCTTCTGTGAGGGGGGCGGTTCCCTCTCACCTAACCAACCAAAGGAACCACATCATGGCTACTCAAAACGACTTCGACTTCAACGCTTTCAACAATCTTACGCAGCGCAAGCCTGCTGGCCTCCAGATCTTCTTGGCACAGCAGTTGCTTTCTAACGCACTCTGGAGCATGGAGAACTATGACAATCCTCGTCAAACCGAAGTACGCGATGCACTCAATGCAATCAAGACACTTCGTTCACAGATGAAAGCTGATGCAGCAGCTCGCAAGATCGGTGAAGCATCGTTTTAACATTATTTCAACAAAGGTAGTAGTTAGCTCTACTACCTTATTTATTTTTTAACTGGAGTAACTTATGACTCAATTAGATCTCGTTGATGAAATGTCGTGGGAAGACTGCGACAAAGTGGAGCTTATAGGTCTCGATGAGGCTGGTCTGGAGGAGCCTGCGTTGGAGACAGAATCTCATTTACACGGGAGAATGTTTCATTCAGGCATTCATGCTTACTTAGATTGGTTCTATGACGGAGAGTGGTCTGGATATACAGAGTAAATTATCTTAGTAAGTAATTAGCAATAGTTACTTACTGAGGCTATTTTGCCTATATGGAGTTTATTATGAGACAACATTACGACATAACTAACGATGTTTACTATCGTAAACAACATAACTCTCTTATACGAGAGATTATTGCATCACTCATATTAGCTGGTGCTATAGGTATACCCTTTGCAATATATTTCTGGAGAATGTAGTATGTTTCATTTAATATACCTTAATGACAATGCTGTACTACGTTCAGCTAATCACGGTGTATCTGCTATCGAATGGGAACATAACTGTAGACCATTGTTACTCACAGAACCAACTCTCTACTCTGCCACTAAATACGCTAAACATCTTGGCTTTAACTTACTGGATAGCAACGAGTGGAATGAGTTCATAAGCTCATTAGATGAGCCTAGCAATGTTCCTAGTAACAATTTCATCAACTCTCGTCCACGACTTGACAAATGGGATGATCGTCGGGAAATTTACTGATGTTTCACATCACCAATTTTTTGAGACACATCGGTATGGCGACAGCCGTACTGATGTTGTTCTGTTACATGTGGGCAAGCACACCCCTTGTAGCTATCAAAATGTGCAAATCAACTGTCATTGACAAGGTGTTCCAATGAACGAGAATTATCTTCCTATTTGTACTTGCTGCTACGCAGTACGTGTTGAACCACAACGTGCAAAGATGGCTAGACCAACTTGCATGGAATGTGGTGAGATGCTTGCACAACGTGTCAAGCACACCATCGCACCAATGAACAAAAGCAACTACATGCTCTTCACAGATCCAGAGATGCTCAAACAACTCAATCCCAAGCGTACAGCGTGCTAACGCTCAGCCCTAGCATCCCGAGACGCCAGCCGCCAAGCGGTCTGGCATACGGGCTGCGGTGGGCTTCGCTTGACAATCTTTCCGGGCTTGCTCCCCGCCCTTAAGGGGGGCGGTGAGGCTGCGCCCTCTGTTGTTTTTTAACCACATCTTTATAGGAGATCACTATTGTGGGCTTGTTTTACATAGAAACAAATGAATACGACGACGTTCTGGTTGAGCTAAATCCAGACGATACTCGTGACCTTTTCACCGAAGAAAACGACAGCACTGTTAACCAACCAACTGGAGATCAATAATGGGCTTAGACATGTATTTGCACGCAAAACGTTACTTGTGGGACGCAGACAAAGACACTAAAGACAAGATTGCAGAAGCTTTGCCTGAGATCAAAGCTGAAGTCAAAACAATCGTTGTTGAAGCTGCTTATTGGCGTAAAGCTAATGCCATTCACGGGTGGTTTGTAGACAAAGTACAAGAAGGTGTAGACGATTGTGGAGAGTACAACGTCACACTGAAGCAACTACAAGACCTTGTAGCTTTATGCAAGGAGGTTCTTAGTAACAAAGAAAAAGCTCTTGAACTATTACCACCAACTAAAGGTTTCTTTTTTGGAGCTTCTGAAATTGATGATTGGTACATGGAGAACTTGCAGCTTACTGTCAATCAAATTGAAGAATGTTTGAAGTGGCCTGCTGAGTGGGACTTCTACTACCACTCTTCTTGGTAAAGCACTTTTACATGGCCTTGTACCAACAGGGCTATGTGGAGGCAATTTCGCCTATTCTGGAGCCACTATGACTACCTCTGTCTTAGCGACTTTGTATGCAGCAGCAACTGAGAGCTTAGTCTCAGATGCGTCTGCTACGAGTACTTTTGAAAAGATGATTGCGGAAGCATTCACTCACGGAACTGTAGAGACTTTCACTAGAGACTTGATTGAGACTGAAAAACAGATCAAGAAAGAATTTGAAGTCAAGTCTATGCCCGGGCCTTGGAGGTCTGGTAAATCTGTGTTGTTGTCTGCTATGAAGCTAAACATCAAGCTTGTAGACACCAATGGGAACTACTATGGCAAAACAGCTTTGCAAAACAAAATCAAGGCAATGAAACTGGAGACTAAAGATCCTGTTACCAGCATTGAATATGCTGACAAGATCATCAAGCTTCTGATGAACACACCTGCTGAATTGGATGTAGGTTTGGTTTACCAAGCTGTTTCTGATTTTATTAAACATGCTGACTAAAGCTATTGAAGTCACAAAGTACATACGCGCCAGTGCAGGAAGGGCTGGCTTATCAGTACAGTTTGAGGACACTAATCAACCAAGGCACGACGGTAACACTATCTTCTTGCCAAAGATTACTATCTCAACTACTGAAAAACAACTCAAAGAGTTAATGACTTCGGTAGACCATGAGGTCGCACACGAACGTTTTAGCTCTTTTGATTTGTTGAAAGAGAAAAAACTTGATCCTTCTAGCGCACTGATGTTTGTGTGGAACTTCTTAGAAGACTCCCGCATTAACGCCATAGAAGCTAGAGAGTATCTAGGATTCCGATATAACTGGGATGAAACTTCATCTGGGATCATCAAGGCAATCTTAGAACGTAGCAACAAAATTGCAACGCCCACAGCGGCTCTAACGCGATCATTGCTGTGCTGGGAAGCTCCTATCACAGCACATCTCTTTCCGACGGTTGAGTCTGTCACTAGTCACTTTAAAGCAGATAAGAAAATCATAGATGTTCTTAATAACTATTCTGATCGTCTTGTTGCTTGTCAGCAAGTTTTAGACAAACGACTTGGCACACAAGCTACTTATGACATAGCTTTGGACATTCTTAAAGATCTTGGCATCAAGAACCCTGAAGAAATGCCGCCAGAAGCAAAAAGCAAAGCAGCTAAAAAGTCGTCTGAAACAGGTGAAGGCAAAACAGAAGAAACTACATCAACAGAAACAACTGATGATGAAGCTAATTCTGGAGAAGGTGAAAACAAAGAAAACAACGACGATGAATACAAAATTATTACGGTAAAACTTACCAAAGATGATTTGGACAAATTGTCGTTGACTATGCCTACAACTGGTAAGAAGATGGGCAAAGTTGGCATCAACCATGAACCAGTTGACTTGCACAGCATGGACAAGTGGGACATGACAGACTATGAAAAATTCACTGTTGTTAACTACCCTAAAAATATTGGTAATGCTCATTACTTTAGAGAAACACCTGACTCGCGGGAGTTTGTGCGTCAGTACAACATTCGTGTAGGAGAAAACTTAGTTTCTCAAGAAAACTTTGCACAACAGGTACGTAGACTGATTCAAATCAGAGCTAGAGTTCAAACTCAATACGGCACAAAGAAAGGCAAGCTAGATCAATCTAGGTTGTCTCGTATTTGTTTTAATGCACCCGGCTTTAACGAGCGTGTGTTCAAAACTCGTATTGAGAACAAAACTCTAGATGCTGCCATTTCAATTTTGGTTGACATGTCAGGCTCTATGAGTGGGTCTAAAGCGTATTACGCTCTTGCTTCTGCTTTGTTGATGAACGAAGTGTGTACTACGTTGCGTATCCCAGTTGAGATCGTTGGTTTTACTGACGAAAACATTAGTAGTGGTGGTGCATTACCAGTCATGTTTGTCTACAAAGCTTTTTCTGATTTGCATGTTAGCAATGATGTGTTGTTAGAAAACTTTGCAAAAAGCAGCAATTTCATGTGTGGCAATCCTGACGGTGAAAACATTCTGTGGGCTTACGAACGATTGCTTAAACGCAAAGAACGTAAACGTGTATTTGTTGTCATGTCTGACGGTGAACCAGCAGCATCTAAATCTTCTTATGGTCTAGAAGCTTTTACAAAGCGTGTGATCAAAGAAATCGAACAAGCCAAAAAAGTAGACATTTATGGTCTTGGCTTACAAAGCAACAGCGTTAAACACTACTACTCAGCACATGACGTAGTAGATAAACCTGAGCAGATTCCGAGTAAGTTGTTATCCCTAATAGAAAAGAAAGTGATTGGATATGTCTAGTACTGACAAAGTGGAGCATCTTGTGAAAGAAGCACTTAAAGAAGCAATGGAGAAACGTAAATTGTCTACTACAGCGGTTCCTCCTGTAAAACCACCTGACCTCCTTATGGACATGCTTGGTAAAGAAGAAATGGTAAAGCCAATTACAGTAAGCAGTGATGCTCCCAAAGGCATTGTGTTAAAAGCAAATCAACAGTTGTTTTCAACTGTTACTAGTACCACGGGCATGGATTGGAACTCAGACTTTCCAGTCACAGTGTTTGACAAATATGAGTGGGATGAACGTATTGCCTTGTTTATTCCAGAAGTTGATCCTGAGTATGTCATTGACACGGATCTGGCTATGAGCATCTTGCGTGCTTGGGAAATGAACGAAAAGGTACTTTGCTACGGCCCAACAGGTGCTGGCAAATCATCGTTGATTGAACAGTTGTGCGCTCGTACTTCTCGTCCTTTTGTCCGTATTAACTGCACAGGTGACATGGACTCGTCAATGATCTTTGGTCAACTGACTGCCAAAGATGGTTCTACACAATGGGTAGACGGTGCTGTTACCGAAGCTGTACGCTACGGTGCTGTGTTTGCTTGGGACGAATGGGACGTAACACCTCCCGAAATCTCAATGGGTTTGCAATGGCTCTTAGAAGACAACGGCAAGCTCTTTCTCAAAGAGATGCCGGGTAACACCAAAGATCGTCAGATCATTCCACACGAACACTTCAAACTTGTGGCTATCGGCAACACACAGGGTCAAGGCGACGATACAGGTTCACATGCAGGTACAAACGTACAAAACTCTGCTACGCTAGATCGCTTTGGTACTGCTGTATACATTGGGTATCTAGCACCTGAAGTAGAAGAAAAGATGATTCAAAACAAATGGTCATCAGTTATTACCAAGAAAGCAACCAAAGAGCTTGTTAAACTTGCTAATTTGGTTCGCCAAGGTTATACCAGTGGTCAGTTGAATTTGACTCTCTCACCTCGTTCATTGTTTAGCATCTGCAAAAAGCTTTCGTATGGTTCATCTCTTACAAAAGCTTATCAGCTTGTGTATCTCAACAAGCTGAACGACACACAACGTAAAGTTGCAAACGAACTGTTTGTAAAAGTTTACGGCACATCTCACATCTAAAAATTCAAAAACTCAACAGCTCCACACGGGGCTGTTGCCTTTTGTGTTTATAGGAAATCACATGATTGATCGCACACTCATCAAAACAGTTGGATCTGCTGCCGTTAACATTGGAGACCAAATCCATGTTAACCACACAGGATGCCCTGCTGGTGAAGACAAAAAACGTAGGCTGTACGTCAAACGTACTCCTACTGGTCTGGTTGCTTACTGCCATCATTGCAACGAAGCAGGCTTTGCTTCTGATCATGGGTCACGTTTATCTACATGGCTTACGCTCAAAGATGAGTCAGTTTATGAGCTCAATAAACCGCCAATTTTAAAATGGATTGAGCCTACTGCATCATTGTGGTTGTATAAATACCACATCCTACCAAACAACACATGTTTTAACGGTGTGGTTGATCACCCAGACCAAGTTGCACTTACACTTTTCAACCCCAACGGAGACGTTATTGGCTGGCAAGTACGTAACCTCAAACCGGGAGCAACACCCAAATACATTACGACCTACAACAGAGAATTTGACAAAGGTGAAAGTTGTTGGTTTAAGTCTGCTGGAAATGCTTTGTTTATTACCGAAGACTATCTCAGCGCATACCGCATCAACTCACAAACAGGCAACAGCTCTGTAGCGTTACTAAGAACAACACTCACAGACAGAACCTTACTCCAAATTTACGACCTCAACTATGACCACGTTTTTATTTGGTTAGACCCCGATGAAGCAGGCATGAAAGGAGCAGCTAAAGTAGAGAAAGACCTAAAACACTTTCTTCCAACAACCACCAACATCAAAGTAATTAACGTTGGCAAAGAGCCAAAAGAATGTTCAGCTACTGAACTTAACAAGATAATTTTGGAGCTTTAATGGACTACGATGTCTTATTTCTTTGTGCTGAAAGCAAAGAAAATCTATACAAATACAGGCGACACATCAAACCACATGTGGTAGCCAAAGAAACAAACATCATCCTTGACGGGATGGACAGGTACTACAAAACATTTCCATCGCTAACAACGTTTAACTGGGAATCGTTCTCTGCGTATCTTATTGCAGACCAAAGCAAACGTCTTACAGAAGACTCGCTAGTCAAACTGCGTATCACACTGACCAAAGCAAAAAGCTACACACCACACGTAGCACACGAGGAAGTCATCAAGAGCGTCATAGAGCTTGATTACTTGGCTCAGATTATGGAAGAGTGTGAGCGTGTTCGTGAAGGCGCTAGTGACCTAGAACACGTACACATCCTTGCAACTGATGCTCTCAAGAGCGTGGAGAGATTCATTGAAAAAGACGAATTGTTTGTATCTGCTGACTTATCTAGTATTGCAGATCGCATCAGTAGTACTGGTTATGAGTGGCGATTGGATGTCCTCAATCGTTCTCTTGGGCCTTTGCGTAGTGGTAACTTTATTATTGTTGCAGCGCGTGTTGAGGTAGGTAAAACAACATTCCTTGCAAGCGAGGTCAGCTACATAGCACAACAGTTGCCCAAAGAACGTCCTGTTGTGTGGGTCAACAACGAAGAAGAATCTTCTGTCGTGTTCTTTCGTATTGTTCAAGCTACGCTTGGTATGGAGTCTAAGCACATCATTGCTGATTCAGCTAAAGCTATGGCTGACTACACAGCTCTTATGAGTGGTGACAAAGACAAGATACGTGTTACTAAAGACACCAACAATGTCCGTGACCTAGAGACTTTGTTTCGTGAAGTTAACCCGGGCATGATTATCTTTGATCAGCTCGACAAAGTTAGTGGCTTTGACAAAGGAGATGAACGTGAAGACATCAAACTGGGTAAGATTTATAAATGGGCTAGGGAACTTGCCAGAACTTATGGCCCTGTCATTGCAGCTTCTCAGCTTAGTGCTACGGCTGTGGATCTTAAAGATCCTCCGTTTATCGGTTTGGATGCTCTCCGTGGAAGTAAGACGGACAAACCGGGTGAAGCAGACGTTGTTATCACTCTTGGAAAATACAAGGAGCCTAAAAGCCCAGAAGAAGAAATAATCCGCACTATCAATGTTCCTAAGAACAAATTGCCCGGTGGCGGGCCTAAGCACATGGAATCTGAACGTCATGGTCAGTTCCTTGTAACCATAGATCCAATCAGAGCAAGATTTGAATGAAACCTTTCTTTGTAGCTATAGACGTTGAGACAACACTCAACGGCAACGAAGACGTAGGGTCAGCACACCCTATGCACCCAGACAACAAAGTAGTGTTGTATGGGATACATCGGGGTCTAGGCCCTGCTGTAACAGACAATCCCAAAGACTTTAAACGATCTGTAGCAGAAACAGTTGGTCTTAACTCCACCTATTGTGGCTGCAACATTTCGTTTGACTTGTTGTATTTGTATCGTGAGAGTCCTGCTCTCAAATCTGTGTTTCAAGAATCAAAGATTTGGGACATACAACTTGCTGAATACATCCTTACAGGACAACGCAGCAAATGGGCTAGTCTTGATGAGATGGCTGTTAAGTACGGCTTGCCAGTTAAAGATGAAAAGATCAAAGCTTACTTCCAAGCAGGTCTTGGGTCTGACAAGATTCCTCGTGAAGAACTGGAACCTTATCTCAAACATGATCTGGAGATCACACAACGTATTGCTGAGTTGCAATACAACGAAGCATACGGCAATGGTCAACTAACACTCATCTACACACAGATGGAAGCACTACACGCAACCACTGAGATGATGTTTAATGGTCTTAAAATTGACGAAGACAGGCTGTCTAAATACACAGTAGAAGTTGTTGACCAATACGTTGAAGTTAAATTGAATCTAGAAGAACTTGTTGTTGGCAGCATAGATGACATCAACAGTCCTAAGCAATGGAGTCAGTTTTTCTTTGGTGGTAGTAAACGTATCAAAGTCAAAGAAGAAGTTGGTCTGTACAAGAATGGCAATCCCAAGTTCAAGCTTGTAGAAAAACTTGTTGAGATCTTGCCTGCTGTAAAGTACGTTCCTGATCCAGAAAAAGTGTCAGCTAAAACTGGTCAGGTCAGTGTAGACGACTCCGTTCTTAGTAACATGCTCGACCACACGTTTGATCCTAAGATTCAAGCTGTAATTAAAGAGTTGCTAAAGTACCGGGAGCTGTCAAAGCAACTGTCTACTTACGTGCAAGGCTTGTCTAAACATGTGATCAACGGATTTATTCACGGCAAGCTTAATCACACAGCAACTGTCACAGGTCGTCTGTCTTCTACCAGTCCTAATTTACAAAATATTAGTAATAACCCTATCAAACAAATCTTTGTTTCAAGGTATGATGGCGGCCTTATTGTCGAAGTTGACTTCAACCAATTGGAGGTTGTAGCTCTTGCCCATGTGACTAAGGACAAGCAGCTCATAGCAGACATTGGTGGAGGTGCAGACATTCACTCAGAGCTATACAAAGACATGTTTGGCAGGTATCCAACTAAAGAAGAACGTAAGCCTTTTAAATCAAGGACGTTCCAACTTATCTACGGTGCAGGTGCTAAAGCTATTAGCAAACAGGCTGGTTGCAGCCTTGACGAAGCTAAGAAGTTTATTGATGTCTTTTATGGTCGTTACCCACAAGTTGCAGACTGGCACACCTCTTTTGCTAAAAAGGTTGAGACTGATGCTTCCTATGATCTTGATAAAGATGGATTCCGGGAGAAGTTTAGGTCTTACACACTAAACACTGAAACTGGACGCAAGTTTGTATTTACTGAGTACTACAACGAATCAAGTTGGTCTACTCGTACATACAACTTCAGCCCAACAGAACTTAAGAACTACCCGGTTCAAGGATTAGCTACGGGTGATATTGTCCCAATGATGTTGGGCATTATTTTTCGCAAGCTAAAGGATAGGGACGATGTGAAGATGGTTAACACTATTCACGACTCCCTAATGTTTGATGTCAAAGGCGATTCTGCCGCTAACTTTATATTGGAGATTACTGATGTTCTAAAAGAAACACACAAATATTTTGAAGAGATATTTAAGAAGCCACTAGCACTGAAGCTCAATGCAGGCGCTAGTTATGGTTCCAATTGGTTTGATATGAAAGAAGTTTAAGATGACGATGATGTCTGGCGTTGTGGAAGCCGTATCCACTAAAGATGTAACTACTAAATTTGGCACTAAGCCAACCTACTCGTTTAAAGTAAACGGTACTTGGATTAAGTGCGGTTTCAAAAATCCTAACGTTGACGTTGGTTACACTGTTGACTTTGATGGTGTCACAGGTACGTATGGTGTAGAGACTAAAGCAGTCAACATCACTAGCCGTTCACCAGCACCTGTAGCAGCTCCTGCTGTTACTAGTATTGCAGGTGCTAAACCTGCTTACAGCAGCTACAAAGAAAAAGTGTTTCCTATCCCAGCTTTGCATGGTGATCGTGCAATTATTCGTCAAAACGCACTAGCTCGTGCTACTGACTTGTACATTGCAGCTCGTGGTGCTAAGCCGTTTGACTTGGACAAAAGCAATCTTAGTTTGATTATTGAGTTTGCTCGTACCTTTGAGGCGTATACAGCAGGTGATTTAGACATGGCAGAAGCTATGAATGAAGCTGGTGCTGAAAACGAAGCAAACTTGTTCTAAAATGTTTTGGGGGCTGTTAAGCCAGCAATCGAGGATGTCAACGTAGGAAGTTTTCTGGCTTTCTGTCCTACCTAGTTGAAGACCAAATCGAAGCCCCCTCTTTTAAAGATAACAAATGAAAGCACTTATAGATGGCGACATTGTGGTTTATAGAGCCGCAGCGTCAGCAGAAGATGCAGAGCAATGGGTAGCCCTAGCTAGAGCAGACAAGCTTATGCAGGACATCCTAGAAGACACACAAGCAGACAGCTACAGTGTGTACCTCACAGGAGCAGGTAACTTTCGTAGAGAAATAGCACCTAGCTACAAAGCACACCGACCTGAATCTAGACCACAACACTGGCAAGCAGTCCGAGAGTTCCTAATAACACAACACAAAGCAGTGATGTGTGATGGGTTTGAAGCTGATGACCAGTTAGGCATAGAACAAGACAAACATGGTGGCTCTACAGTGATTTGTTCTATCGACAAAGATCTACTCCAGATCCCGGGCAAGCACTACAACTTTGTTAAGAAAATCTTTCGAACTGTTACACACGATGAAGGCATTAGGTTTTTGTACATGCAAAGTCTTATTGGAGATCGCAGTGACAACATCATTGGTGTTCAGGGCTTAGGCCCCGTTAAAGCGGATAACGCTTTAAAAGGACTGCTTCCAGAAGAGTACTACGACAAGTGCAGAGCACTGTACGATGACGACAAACGGTTCCACCTCAACATGCAATTGCTTTACATCTGGCAGAAGCCTAACGATATGTGGCAACCGCCAACAGCTCCGCGAAGCGGAGATCCCACAACACCCGGGTTGTTCCCCACGGAACAACACGGCAACACAACCACAAAACAGGAAGCGGCAACATGAAAAAGTACAACGTAAACATGCTGTATGAAGTTTGGATAGAACGTACTGTAGAAGCAGAAGATGAGATTGCAGCAGAAGCTGAAGCTTGGAAACAAATGCACTTGGAAGAAGGAAGTGATTGGCTTCACAATGGAACTTGGAAAGATATTTATGTAACTGAACCCAAAACAACAGAGGAAACAACATGATTAAAGATCTAAACATGCAGCATTTATCTATGAAAGAGTATGTCTGCATAGCTTTGCTTACAGAGTTTGCTACTAAAGATGGGACTTTAGAAATGCTTGCTATCAAAGATATTACTCCGCAACAGGTGATCCACACTTGTTTTGATTGGGCAGAAGTGTGGATGGAAGTTCGTGAGGAGCGTAATGCCAAGACCTAAACGACATAACCCAGCAGGCTACCGCAGTGGTTTGGAATCTAAATTCCAAGCAGCTACAGCAGCCAAAGGCTGGACGTTAGGATACGAACAAGACAAAGTTAAGTACGTCATCCCAGCAAGCAACCACACCTACACACCAGACTTCACTGTTACTAAGAACGTCTACATAGAAACCAAGGGACTGTGGACAGGAGCTGATAGGAAAAAAGCTGTGTTGATTAAACAACAACATCCAGAGATTCAGATCCTCTATGTGTTCCAACGTAATCAGGGGCTGTCTAAAAAAAGCAGCACTACATACCTAGATTGGTGTGCTAAGAATGGTCTAGATGCTTGTGTGTTTACTAACACAGAGCACTGGTCTAACTACATTCTAAAGCATCTGTAAAAGCAACATGACTATCAAACAACCTAAACATAGCAAGTACTACCAGTCAACGGAAGAAAGACTTGCTAAGAAAGATTGGAGCAATCGGAAACAAACTAACAAGCAGAAGGTGTTGCTAGACGCTAAGCGTAAAGCACAACAGTACAAAGACTATTTAGACGAAGAGAGAAATTAAATGAAACTTTATAACGTTCCACGTAATAGCAAAATTTTGTTAAATGATGGTTTAGTTTTGAACTTTCACCATGTTGACGGAATGTACAGTGTGTGTACAGATGACAACGGAGAAATTTTTCATATTAGATCAGTTGAAGAAGTTGAAATAGTAGAAGAAAACAATGAGAGTAAATCAAGAGCCGAGGATTGTAATGACTAAAGACGAAGCATTGAATCTGGCGTTTGATGCGTTGTCGGATTTTGATTATGAAAAACGATTGACCGCCCTTACCGCCATCAAAGCAGCCCTAGCACAGCCAGCGCAGGGATGGAAGTTGCGCGAGGTTTACTTTGATGAACATGGAGAGCCGACCATGCACAAAGAACCAGCGCAGGAGCCTGACCGCCAAACATTGCAAGCAAATGGAACGCACCCAGCACCATGCGCCCGACACTGCGAAGCACAAGCCTTCAAGGTTGAGATACGGAATCTGAAGGCGCAGTTGGCACAGCCAGCACAGGAGCCTGAAAGCGAATGCAACTTTGAATCAGTATACCAGCGCGGCTATTTGGATGGCATAGGGCGTGACTGCCCCCACTGCAAAGACTATCGGGCTATGTACATCAAGGTGCGTGATGAGCTTGCAGCAGAGCAGCAAGTTACCCAGCGCCCGTGGGTAGGGTTGACGGATGAGGAACGCCGAGTATGTACGCAGTCGCCATTTACAGATGAAAACTACCGAGACCTTGAAGCCAAACTCAAGGAGAAGAACACATGACTTTGGAGGAATTTTCTATGAAAGCGGGAGTATCCCTTGTTCCGTGCGATCCTGATTGGGGTGGACGCATTGCATATAAGACGGACGACCACCCGAACATGACTACCTGCGGGTTTAACACTCGCAACGCAGCATACAAACATTGGCTTGAAGGTACGTTCGGAAAGCAAACCGCTAAGGCGGTATTTAAACTTTTGAAAAAATAAAAACACAAAGACGATAACTTAGAGAAGAACACATGATTGACTGTAAGACCTGCCAGAAAACTACCTGCGCCAAACAAACGGCAAAGCAAAAAATTATTGTGTTGTTTTGCAGTGGATACAAACTCAAGGGGCGCAATCATGGATAAAGATATTGATGCAAGCAAGGGCATCGGTTATATGCAGCCATACCCAAACTATGTTTGTAAAAAGGAAACGAATGTATAGCTATAACAAACAAGTGCGTCAAGTACTACGGGATAACCCTGATGGCCTTAGAGTAGCTGAAATAGTAAAGCTAATAAATGCCCCAGAAAACACTGTTAACAGGTTACTAAGAACAATGCCCGACACTTACATTGACCGATGGGTGTACCGTGGAACACAAAAGTATCTTAGTGCTGTCTGGTGCGTTGTTAATGTTCCAGAGAATTGCCCCAAACCAAAGGATATAGAAGATGATGCTTCCAATAGGGACTGAACTGAAAGTATGTAACGACATAGCTATGAGGCAAGCTAGAGGACTTGTAAAATATGGAACCACTGTGGCTGACAACCCACTAGTGCTACGGGAATGGTTACAACACGCTTATGAAGAGTGTTTAGACCAAGCAATTTATCTACGACGAATTATGGAAGAAATAGATGGCCCAGAACAACTCACCTGACTTTGCTACTTGGAGCAATAACAACCTAATTAACTTCGCAAAAGAAGCTAATGATCGAATGAAAGAACAACAAGAAGCAATAGAGCACCTTAAAAAAGACCTCAACTTTGCTATGAAAGAGCTTAGAAAAGTTGCTTTTTTACAACATGACTATGCGTAACACACCTAGTGTAAGATGTTTTTGCAGCAGTGGTTGCTGCGTTTAATTTTGGAGAACAACATGCTTTTTACCGTTACTGTAGATTTGAATGAATTTGGTCACTTCCAATTCTCTACTCCCTCTTTGTTCCAACTTGCAGAAATTGCACAGATGCTTGGCAGCACTGAAGTTGAAGACGAAGAAGATGTGGTTGTCCCAGACGAAATTGCTCAATACTTTGAAGAAGGCGTAGAGTACGCTTACGACGAAGACGCTGAGTGCTTTTGCTGGTACGATGACGAGCATGATGCTTGGTACTGGCTGGACGAAGAGTCTGGTGAATGGCTCTTGGCTGAAGATGAAGACGAAGATGAAGACGAGTCTGAAGACGAAGACGAGGCTGAAGAAGCCTAATTTGGGTACGATCCTACCCAATACGGGGATGTTCTTAGCAACATCCTTCTTCTGCCCTTACGGGAACAAAAGGCTGCTATATGTAATGTATAGCGGCTTTTTTGTTCTTTAGAGGCCACCTACATTAATCACTTCACCACGGAACTCAATCTGCCCATCGTCCCATTTGTGGACAAGTTCAGGCCAAAGCAGCTTACCATCCTTGATTGTCAGTACGGCAAAACCGGAGCGATGGTTTAGTGGGCTACCTTCAGAGTAATCAAATTGGGGGCCATAAGGTTCTGCAAGAGTACCTGTGTCAACACCAAATCTATTGCCGTTGTAGTCTGCAAACGGTGTTACTTTAAGGCTATGTAGGTGTCCTGTAACAATAGATTTGCCTGCATTGACTGTATTGTTGTGGGCAGCATGGACACCACCTTTGTAGCGATGCTTGACAATAATGTCATTTGTTACCCAAACAGACATACAAAATGACCAATTCGTCAAGTGGTCTTCTAATCTAAAGCCGGGAGTCTGTACGTATTGGGGAGCATTAGCTGCTAGACGCATTTCAAACCTAGCGTCATGGTTGCCCATTGTGTACATGAGTTTAGCGTTGTGTCTACTGTTCTTAGTAACTTCTGCTATCTCACCAAGAGATTCTTTACAAGCGTTTAGTTCATCAATGACGCTGGGTGTACGAACCCAGCCCAAAGGAGGATGGCGAGAGATAGATGCACCATCAAAAGCGTCGCCATTGCAAATAACTGCTTTAGGTTGTAGCTTTTTAATTGCCCACAATAATCCCTGAAAAGCAGTAGTCCGTATCCCAGGCCAGAAATGAGCGTCAGAAAAAACAATAACTGTGCCATTCTCAATTCCTAATTCATGTTTGGGAGCAGGTGGTGACCACGTTTTAACTTCTTGGTGACTAGCTAGACTAACGTTGTATTTTTTTGCTAGATGATCTCTACGTCTATACACACCACGGACTTGTAGGCCAGTAACTGCTGCTAACTTAGCAGGAGATTTGTGGGTCTTCCAAAGTTCAATAAACTCTTGATCAGAAATAACAGCCATAGATAGCTCCTTATGTACAGACCCTAAACGTAACACACTTTAGTTACATTATTGTGTGGGTGTCGATTGATGAAGAAGGCTATCTTTATTTTGGCTAGAGGCACTAGAGCCAAAGTAAAACCCTATGATGCCAGTCCAAGCTGTGCCAAGACTACCAAGCATGATGTCAATCTGTGGAGCATGTTGGATCTGACCGTACATTAAACCAAACAAGATCCCAAAGAAACCAACAGTTACACCAATAGCCAAAGCCGGTGGAATAAAAGAACGAGTAACAGACTGCATATCACGAGCAGATTTACGATCATCGTTGGCTAACTTGGCAAAATCTAAACCCATTTGTTGGGCTTGTTTTTTAAGTTCTAGTTCAGCAAGTTGTATAGCAGCAACTTGAGAAGCATCTAGTTTGCCGTTACTAATAACACTCTGCACTTCTTCAGGAGAACAACCAATAGCTTTGCTAACAGCAGACACAGCCATGCCAGCAAGAGGGCCACCAAGAGCCGTAGCAATAGTGGGAGCAATTTGTGCAAGCCAATCCATGTTAGTTATCTCCAATAAAAGTTATTGTGAACCAAGCAGACAGTGTGATTATTAACGCAGCAAGAATAGTGACAAGGCCAATCGTAATGATTTGACCAATCTCTTTTTTACGTTTCTCTGCTTTCTTTTGTAAAGCAATTTCTTCTGCTTTACGTTTGGCAATTATGTCGTTACGTTCTTTAAGAACTGCATACCACACTGGAGCATTGCCAGACCATATCAACATCTCTTTGAGTTGATTCTCAGCATCGTTAAGCTCCTTTAAGTGCATCACAGTTTGTAATGCCTTAGAGGTATCTGACTGAGCAAAGCTTTTAGGTTGTGCGGCTACTTTGGCGATTTGATCTTTGCAATCAAAGAACTTCATCATATCGCCGACAATACCGTTTACATCTTTGCCTGCCTGTATAACGGCTTTAGCCCCCGCTATTGCGGCTTGTGCTGTCGCAAATAACGTTATGGGGTCTAACATGTTACGCCGTCAAAAACAAAGTTTGTTCGGCAACACGACGGTTATGAAGACCTGCGACGGAAACACCGCCAACTTTATCCCACCTAAGGAACTGCTCACTAGCTCCTTGTATGTCGCCAGCGTTCAATAGCTTAAGCAGGGTAGAGTTTTTAAAGGCGGTGACACCAACATTGTACGCAAAAATAACTAAAGCATCAAACTGATTTTGAGTAATGTCTCTAGTAACAGCAGCGTTAACACCTTTAACAGCAGTGCTTACGTCATTAATTAGCAGCTCTGTAGCTTTAGTAGCATCAATGATGTCACCATTGCCACCCACACCATCACCGGGAACAATCAAATGACCATAACCAACAGTCATCTTGCCACCAGAGTCAGCATAAGGTTTAGCACGGAACCCTTCTAGGGCCTTAAGTTTTTCTACACCATTGTTAGAGAAGTTCATGTTGTTCCTTTGTTAAGCAACGCTAGTAATAATACCTTTTACAACAGTAACTGTAGTTCCTGTACCTGTTGTAAATGAGCCAGTATATCCAACCGTATCAATAGTCACAGAACCTGTGCTACTGGATGTAGAAATGCGAGTGCTACCAGTTAAAGACGTAACACCTCCGTTAGATATGATGATGTCTCCAGTGGGCTTAGATACATTAATGCCCGTACCAGCAGCAACAGACGTTACCCCCAGATTGACACCAGTGATAGTGCCGCCTGTGATGTTTACGTTGTTAGAGTTTTGAGTAGCTAGATCTCCAAACACTTTGTTACTAAGTTTTTGAAACCATTCTCTCCAAACAAAACTTTCTCCAATTTTGTCTTGGGGAATAGGAGTTGTTAGTCTTTGCATTCGCAATACTCCTTGTCTGAATAGCCCATCTTTTTAAGCTCTGGCAATTGTTTTTCTAACCTGCATCCAATGTCAATGCGATAGCCAATGCTGTTGGGGATGTTAATTTTCTTTTTCAGAGTCTTGTAGCACGCATCACGAGCGTCTTCAACAGTCTCACCAGTACCAGTAACAATGCAGACGTAGTTGCCAGCAGTTACAAACTGCTCGTGTTTAAGTTTGACCTTGCCATCAACCATAGCAGGAGCTACACCGCGCTTGACGTAAGCAAGGTGGACGTTCTTAATAACATCCTCATCAGTCAAATCAAACATGGGATAGCCAGCATGTTCATCTTGAGGCACACCTTTGTTGTGTGGGTATGGGGGCATAGACACCACTACACCACAGGCAATGTCTTTGCTAACTTTCAGTGTGTCTTTACCATCAAGCATGTCCAACATCCACTGAGCTGGATCACCTTTGTGCAAAGCTTGTTGGATCATAAACAAGGGCCAACCCGGGCGCATAGTGAACTCCAAAGGCCACGGAGTACCCTTGTCATCAATGATGCAGTTGACATCAATGTAACCAGTGTAGCGCAACCCATGCAGGTAACCTTCCAAGGGCTTAAGAACTTTGTCAGCCAATAACGAGTCTTCTACATAGTAAAGAATGGTTCCTTCTTCACCAGTAGAGACACCCAAATCACCAGCTAACAGCTTCTTGAACTCATGGTTAATACATAAATGCTTAGAGAAACCGCCAGTACCAAACCAACCACCGACAGCAATTTCAATTCCCCCATGAAACTCCTGAAGAATAAAAGAGCCTTTGTACGCATTTGATTTCTTCCATTTCTGAAGCATAAACACCATGTCAGCAGGAGATTTAGACACGTAGCTTAAAGCCTTGTCACCATCACCCAAAGGCTTAGACACATACCGTTTGTTGTTCTTAATAACAAATGCAATCGCTTCATCGTAGCTCTTGAACTCTGTAGATGGGATCACCGGGATACCAGCACGTTCAAAAACATCTGCACCATGTTGTCGGTCTTGTTCCCAACGATTAGTGTCAATGCTAGGCCCAATGATAGGATAGCCTTTGTCTCGATAGCGTTCTAGTTGGTGAATGTACTTGGTGTTGTCTGTACAGAAGATTAGGTTAGCCCAGTTCATGTGAGCTTCCCAATCATTGACACGGGTAATCAAACCACCATCACCAACTTGAGAACGAGTACCGTCAGGGTGGTTACGGATGTAGCATTTGACTATGTGACCATAAGCTTGGCAACGAAGAGCAAAGTCTAGGCACACACTGCCTGCGTCAATAATTAAAATGTTCATTGCAGTTTAGCCTTTTTCTTTTCAAGATTTATTTTTTCACGTTCAAGACGTTTAGCTTCTTTAATGTGAGTTGGAGTTACTTGTTCTCTACCTGCTTCAATTTCTTTTTGGTGGTAGTTCCAAGCATTCTTTTCAGACCGTAATTTACGATCTTCTTTGTCTACTTTACGTTGCTCTGGAGTTTTGCCATATACAGGAAAACCTAGTGTACCCAATGCTGCACGTTTAAGACCTTCTCCGGGTGGAGCTGTATCCGCAGCTTGTATTTGAAAAGGTGTAGCAGATTGAGCAATAACTTTAGCACGACCAAGAGCTTCATCAATTTTAGGATTGCCAGTGTAATCTTCTGGAATAAGTTTTTGGGCTTGAGGACTAGCGTACTCCGTACCAGCCAAACCAACCCACAAAGCTTTAGGCACAAACCCTAACTTACTAGCAAGTGTTTTGTCTGGATCAGCAATCCAATGGTACGGTTCCATAGCGTGTTTCATAGCTTGCATAGACGTACCATCAGGCCATTCAATACGAGTTGGATCTTTGTTCTCCCAGCTAGGACGATTAGCTGTCATCAAGTTAATGCCGTTGATCAAAGTAAAGTAAGTCAA
>Ga0209085_1000627_pt1 | contig 25248 bp, 27 predicted proteins | sample C_131016_EF_Meta_FD_187310 | JGI IMG/M metagenome (GOLD analysis project Ga0209085, IMG submission 187310) | Freshwater microbial communities from Lake Croche, Canada to study carbon cycling - C_131016_EF_MetaG (SPAdes) (version 2) | ecosystem: Environmental > Aquatic > Freshwater > Lake...
CCTCAAGGCGTAATGACAGACCGTAAAGCACGTGCAACAGGCGTGGGCGGCGAAGTTATTTGCTACGTAGCTTAAGGAGCGAAATATGTCCCGCGTAGGCAAATCACCAATTACAGTTCCAAAGGGCGCTGAGATCAGCATTAACGGTGCAAATATTACTGTTAAAGGCCCACTGGGTACTTTGACACATAACTTACACCCTTCTGTTGGTTTAAAACAAGCTGATGGCATATTGACAGTGGTTGTTAATAACGACTCGCCAGAAGCTGGTGCGCAGTCAGGCACTGCACGTGCCTTAGTGAACAACATGGTTGTTGGCGTAACTGCTGGCTTTGAGCGCAAGCTCAGCTTGGTAGGCGTTGGTTACCGTGCTGCTGCGCAAGGCGAAACTTTGAAGTTGCAGTTAGGTTTCTCACACGACATTATTTACACCCTTCCAAAGGGTGTAAAAGCTGAGACTCCAACGCAAACTGAAATCATTATTAAAGGCTTCAACAAGCAGCAAGTTGGCCAGGTCGCAGCTGAAGTTCGCGCTTACCGTTCACCAGAGCCATACAAAGGCAAGGGTGTTCGCTATGTCGACGAAGTTGTGCATCTAAAAGAAACTAAGAAGAAGTAAGCGAGATTAGAAAATGAATAAAGACGAATCCAGACAAAGACGTGCTCGGCAGACTCGTATTCGCATTGCCGAAGCATTGGCAAATCGCTTAACAGTTATCCGTAGCAATTCACATATTTCTGCGCAGGTTTATAGCCCATGCGGAACCAAAGTTGTAGCAGCTGCTTCAACAATGGAAAAAGATTTGCGCCAAGCGATCAAAAACGGCGGCAACGCTGAAGCTGCAAAACAAGTTGGCAAGTTAGTTGCCCAGCGTGCTGTTAAGGCAGGCATTGTTGATGTTGCTTTTGATCGTTCCGGTCATCGTTATCACGGCCGTATTAAGGCCTTAGCTGAAGCTGCGCGTGAAGCCGGCCTGAAGTTCTAATAGGGTTTAGGAAAAAACATGGCAAAAATGCAAACTAAGATGCAAAACGAAGAGCGTGATGATGGTCTTCGCGAGAAGATGATCGCTGTTAATCGTGTTACTAAAGTGGTTAAGGGTGGTCGTATTCTCGGCTTCGCTGCACTCACTGTAGTTGGCGATGGTGATGGCCGCATCGGCATGGGTAAAGGCAAATCAAAAGAAGTTCCGGTTGCTGTTCAAAAGGCAATGGACGAAGCTCGTCGCAAGATGATTAAAGTTTCCTTGCGTAAGGGTACTTTGCAGCACACTGTTACTGGGCAACATGGCGCATCACGCGTTTTGATATCTCCAGCTAAAGACGGTACTGGAATTATTGCTGGCGGCCCAATGCGCGCGATTTTTGACGTCATGGGCGTTACTAACGTTGTTGCTAAGTCACTCGGTTCTACAAACCCATACAACTTAGTTCGCGCAACGATTGATGGTTTAAGCAAGATGAGTACTCCGGCTGAGATTGCTGCTAAGCGCGGTAAGTCAGTTGAAGAGATTCTCGGCTAAGACTAAAAGATTAGGAATCTACAAATGACAAAATCTAACTCTAAAGTCAAGCTGCAACTAGTACGCAGCTTGATCGGCACACGCGAAAGCCATCGTGCAACTGTCCGTGGCTTAGGCCTTGGTCGTATCAATTCTGTTTCTGAATTGGAAGACACGCCAGCTGTTCGCGGCATGATTAATAAAGTTTCTTATCTAGTTAAAGTCCTCGGTTAATAACTAGCAAGTAAATAGGCGAATAATATGCAACTTAATACACTCAAACCCGCAGAGGGCTCCAAGAAAAATCGTCGTCGCGTAGGTCGCGGCATTGGTTCTGGTCTTGGTAAAACTGCTGGCCGTGGTCATAAAGGTCAAAAATCCCGTTCCGGTGGTTTCCACAAGGTTGGATTTGAAGGCGGTCAAATGCCGATGTATCGTCGTTTGCCAAAACGTGGTTTCGTATCTTTGACACGTCGTCACGTTGGTCAAATCACTTTGAATGACTTAGCAAAAATCAATTTGCCAGAAGTGGATTTATTGGTTTTGAAGGCGCACGGTTTTGCTGGTGAGCAAATCAACGCAGTCAAGGTTGTTAAAACTGGCGAACTCAAGATTGCTGTAACCCTCAAGGGCATTACAGCTACTGCCGGTGCAAAAGCAGCCATCGAAGCGGCTGGCGGCAAATTGCTAGAAGCAGCTTAATAGGCCTTTTATTTAATATGGCATTAGCACCCACCACTAACCCAGGCACTGCAGCAGCAGGAGGCAAGTTTGGCGAATTACGCCAACGCTTGATTTTCTTGGTGTTGGCTTTGCTAGTGTTCCGTTTGGGTGCCCATATTCCAGTTCCGGGTATTGACCCTGACCAATTGGCTCAGTTATTTGCGGATCAAAAAGACGGTATCTTGGGGATGTTCAACTTGTTCTCAGGCGGCGCTTTATCACGGTTCACTGTATTTGCTTTGGGAATCATGCCTTACATCTCTGCATCGATCATCATGCAGTTAATGACCATTGTTCTCCCATCTTTAGAGGCTTTGAAAAAAGAGGGCCAAGCAGGTCAGCGCAAGATTACTCAGTACACCCGCTACGGCACTGTGCTATTGGCAACCTTCCAGGCTTTGGGAATCTCAGTTGCTTTACAAGCTCAACCTGGCTTGGTAGTAAATCCAGGCTTGATGTTTGAACTCAATACTGTAGTGACTTTAGTAACTGGCACGATGTTCTTGATGTGGCTCGGTGAGCAAATTACTGAGCGCGGTCTTGGCAATGGCATTTCCATCATTATTTTCGGCGGTATTGTTTCTGGCTTGCCAAGCGCATTGGCTAGCTTGTTAGAGTTGGTTCGTACTGGTTCGATGAATATTATCTCTGCATTGCTCATTGTTGTGATTTGCGTGGCAGTGACCTATTTTGTGGTGTTTGTAGAGCGCGGTCAACGCCGTATCTTGGTGAACTACGCTAAGCGTCAAGTAGGTAATAAGATCTATGGCGGCCAATCTTCTTACTTCCCATTGAAGTTAAATATGGCAGGCGTTATTCCCCCAATTTTTGCCTCTTCAATTATTTTGTTTCCTGCAACGATAGCTGGCTGGTTTACATCAGGTGAGCCAACTAATATGTTTAGCAGAATCATTAAAGACTTGGCTGCAACTTTGGCTCCAGGTCAACCTGTATACACCATCCTGTATGCAGCAGCGATTATTTTCTTCTGTTTTTTCTATACCGCTTTGGTATTTAACAGCCGCGATACTGCTGAGAACCTCAAGAAGAGCGGTGCATTTGTTCCTGGTATTCGCCCAGGCGATCAAACAGCACGCTATATCGACAAGATCTTGGTGCGTTTGACCTTGGCTGGTGCGATTTACATGGTTTTGGTTTGCTTGTTGCCAGAATTTTTAGTGTTGAAGTACAACGTGCCGTTTTATTTCGGCGGTACTTCTTTGTTGATTATTGTTGTTGTTGCGATGGATTTCATGGCTCAAGTTCAGTCATTCGTGATGCAGCAGCAGTATGGCTCTTTGATGAAAAAAGCCAACTTTAATATGGGCGCCTAACTGAATGTCTAAAGACGATGCAATTCAGATGGCGGGTGAGATTATTGAGAATTTGCCGAACGCAATGTTTCGCGTGAAGCTAGAAAACGGACATGTAGTTCTAGGGCACATTTCTGGAAAGATGCGGATGCATTACATCCGTATTTTGCCGGGAGATAAGGTAACAGTGGAGATGACTCCTTACGACCTGACGCGCGCCAGAATTATATTCCGGGCGAAGTGAAGATTTAGTAGTACCTATTTTTAAGAGGTGAGTTATGAAAGTTTTAGCATCCGTTAAGTGTATTTGCAGAAATTGCAAGATCATTAAGCGCAAACGTGTTGTGCGTGTGATCTGTTCTTCAGACGCACGTCATAAGCAGCGTCAAGGCTGATCTAGTTAATTAAGAGGAAATCTCATGGCACGTATCGCTGGGGTAAACATCCCAAATCATCAACACACTGTCATTGGTTTGACAGCAATTTTTGGCATTGGCACAACTCGTGCTCGCAAAATTTGCCAAACCACAGGTGTTGCTATCGATAAAAAAATCAAAGATCTTACTGACGCTGACTTGGAAAAGCTGCGTGATGAAGTGGGTAAGTTCATCACCGAAGGTGATCTTCGTCGTGAAGTAACTATGAGCATCAAGCGTTTGATGGACTTAGGTTGCTACCGTGGCGTGCGTCATCGTAAGGGCTTGCCTGTACGTGGACAACGTACTAAGACCAATGCGCGTACCCGTAAGGGCCCACGTAAGTCTGGCGTGCAACTGAAGAAATAATCAAGAAAGTTTATTGACATGGCAAAACAACAATCCGCTTCTGCTGCTTCACAGCGCACTCGCAAGAAGGTTAAAAAGAACGTTGCTGACGGCATCGCGCACGTTCATGCTTCTTTTAACAACACCATTATTACGATCACTGATCGCCAAGGAAATGCGCTTTCATGGGCAACTTCTGGCGGCCAAGGCTTCAAAGGCTCTCGTAAATCAACACCTTTTGCTGCTCAGGTAGCCGCAGAAGTTGCTGGTAAGGCAGCCGTTGAATGTGGTATCAAGAATTTAGAAGTTCAGATCAAGGGCCCAGGCCCAGGTCGTGAATCAGCTGTTCGTGCATTGAACTCTTTGGGCATCAAAATCACTGAGATTCAAGACGTTACTCCAGTTCCACACAATGGTTGCCGTCCTCCAAAGCGTCGTCGTATTTAAGCTCTGGAGTTAGTAGTACAAGTTTAGTATTTTTTATTAAAAGCCCACTGTTCATCTGATTTAAAGGATGAACTCACCGTCGGTCGTAAGACTGCGGCAAAGAAAGGAAAGCATCGTGGCACGTTACTTAGGGCCTAAGGCCAAATTAGCACGTCGGGAAGGTACCGACTTATTTTTAAAGAGCGCACGTCGCGCCCTGTCAGACAAGTGCAAGTTAGATACTAAGCCTGGTCAGCATGGTCGTACATCTGGCTCAAGAACATCGGATTACGGAAATCAATTGCGTGAAAAGCAAAAGGTTAAACGTATATACGGCATCTTAGAGCGTCAATTCCGTCGTTACTTCGCAGAAGCTGAGCGTCGTAAGGGCAACACTGGTGAAACATTGCTCCAGTTGCTTGAGTCACGTCTTGACAACGTGGTTTATCGGATGGGCTTTGGTTCAACACGCGCAGAAGCGCGTCAGTTGGTTTCTCATTGCGCAATTTTGCTCAATGGCAGCCCAGTGAACATCCCATCTATTCAGGTTAAGCCTGGTGATGTGGTTGCTATTCGTGAAAAAGCGAAGAAGCAAACACGTATTACAGAATCACTTAATTTAGTTCAGCAAATGACTGCTATCAGCTGGGTTTCAGTTGACGCAGGCAAGCTGGAGGGAACATTCAAGCAAGTGCCAGACCGCGAAGAAATTAGCGGTGAAATTAATGAAAGTTTGATCGTTGAATTGTATTCACGCTAATTAGGCACTATCAAGGAAAAAATATGCAAACAAATTTGCTCAAGCCAAAAATTATTTCTGTTGAAGCGCTTACCGCCAACCAAGCTAAGGTTGTTATGGAGCCGTTCGAGCGTGGCTATGGCCACACACTCGGAAATGCATTACGTCGTGTACTTTTGTCCTCGATGGTTGGTTATGCACCAACTGAAGTAGCAATTGCAGGCGTAGTTCATGAGTATTCCACTTTAGATGGCGTTCAAGAGGATGTAGTTAATCTTTTACTCAACCTTAAAGGTATCGTATTTAAGTTGCAGTCACGTGATGAAGTGACTATCAATTTGCGTAAAGAAGGCCCAGGCGTCGTTACAGCAAAAGATATCGATTTGCCACATGATGTAGAAATCATAAATCCTGATCACGTGATCGCTCACTTGTCTGCAGGTGGCAAGTTAGATATGCAGATCAAAGTTGAAAAAGGCCGTGGCTATGTACCAGGTAACGTGCGTCAATACAACGACGAAACCACCAAGATCATTGGTCGTATCGTGTTGGATGCCTCATTTAGCCCAGTAAGTCGTGTTAGCTATGCTGTTGAATCTGCTCGTGTTGAACAACGTACCGACCTCGATCGTCTTGTAATGACTATTGAAACAAACGGCGTGTTGTCTCCTGAGGAAGCAATTCGTCAGGCAGCGACCATCTTAGTTGACCAGTTGGTTGTATTCGCAGCTCTTGAGAGCAGCGAAGTTTCTGGTGATCTGGCACCAAGCCGCTCTTCAATGGTTGATCCAATGTTGATGCGTCCGGTTGATGATCTCGAGCTCACAGTTCGCTCTGCAAACTGCTTGAAGGCTGAGAATATTTACTACATCGGTGACTTGATTCAACGTACAGAGAATGAATTGTTGAAGACGCCTAATTTGGGTCGTAAGTCTTTGAATGAAATTAAAGACGTATTGGCTGCTCGTGGCTTAAGTCTTGGCATGAAACTCGAAAGCTGGCCTCCAGCTAACCTCGAGAAATAATTAGAAAGGAAGCATCATGCGTCACGGAAACGGCTTACGCAAACTAAATAGAACATCTTCACATCGCTTGGCGATGCTGCGCAATATGTCCAATTCTCTTTTGGAGCACGAAGTGATTAAAACCACTTTGCCAAAAGCAAAAGAATTGCGCATGGTTGTTGAGCCTTTAATTACCTTGGGTAAAAAAGACAACTTGGCAAACCGTCGCTTGGCATTCAATCGCACACGTGATCGCGATATCGTGACTAAACTCTTCACAGAGCTTGGTCCACGTTATGCAACACGTCCAGGTGGTTACCTTCGTATTTTGAAGTTTGGCTTCCGTCATGGCGACAATGCGCCAATGGCACTGGTTGAGTTGCTTGATCGTCCAGAAGTTGATGAAACAGCATCTGCGGTTGAAGAGGCTTAAGTCTCGCAGCCATTCCAAAAGCCAGGCTTCGGTCTGGCTTTTTTCATTGGTAGGTTTATAAATACGGTATGCCTCAGAACCCCTCAGTCAATCCTAATAAGCTTTTGGTGGTGGTTACCACTCTGCCGACCATAGAGGCTGCTACAGCGTTAGCCAAGGCCCTAGTCGAGTCACATCTTGCTGCCTGTGTTCAGATGAATGAAGGAATTTATTCAGTCTATCGTTGGGAAGGGAGGATTTGCGAGGAGCAAGAGATACTCTTGTCTGCAAAAACGATGTTCCATCAATGGGAAGAGATCTGCGCATTCATTAAAGAAAGTCATCCCTATGATCTTCCTGAGATTATGGCTTTTTCACCAGAGCAATACGACCAGCAATATGGCCAGTGGGTTAGGTCTGAGGTAAATTCAAGGGTATGAAATTACCTTCTTTTCTGATGAAAGTTTTTGGGCTACTACTGCTCTTATCGACGCAAGTATTTTCAGCGCCAGATTTTTTACCGCCAGAAAAAGCTTTCCGTGTAGAGGCTACTTGGACGGCAAACTCTAAGCAACTTGAGATTGAATTTATTCCTGCCAAAGGTTATTACATCTATCAGGAATCGCTTCAATTTCAGATCGGCACTCAGCCCCAAAAGCTGAGCAATATAAGGCCAATATTGCCATTAGGTATTAAAAAGTTTGATGAAACTTTTCAGAAAAATATGCAGATTTATAGGCAGCCATTTATGGTGCTGTTAGATGTGAAGTCAGAAGCCGGAAAGCCACTTCATATTGAAGTGAGTCTGCAGGGTTGTGCGGAGGCAGGCATTTGTTATCCGCCAATGACGCTGAAGTTTCTGCTTACAGGACCAGGCGTGAAGGCGGCTCCGATACCAGAAGTATTGGATGGTTCACAAAATATAGCTCAATCCAAAGTGGAATTTAGTCTGGCCGATTTGTGGCGTGATCGAGATGACGTTAATGCGATTAGCCGCTTCTTAGCCAACACTTCTTCAGCCTATTTATTCTTGGCTTTCTTTGTATTGGGCCTTGCATTGGCATTTACGCCTTGCGTTTTACCAATGCTCCCGATTCTCTCTAGCGTGATCTTTGGTTCGCAAGGTGGTAAAGCGATTTCTAAGGGGCGTGCAAGCTTCTTGGCACTCTCTTATGTGTTGGGCATGGCTTTGGTGTACGCCTTGGCAGGAACCTTGATGGCGGCTCTAGGCGGTAGTGTGCAAAGGGCCCTACAAAGCCCAGTTGCACTTGCTGCCTTTGCCTTATTGCTGTTAGCCCTTTCAGGCAGTTTATTTGGGCTCTATGAGCTTCGTTTGCCGCATTCATGGCACCAGCAGGTTGATCGCCTGGCAGGTCGTCAAAAGGGCGGTAGCGTCTTTGGTGCCTTTGCTTTAGGCGGAATTTCTACTTTAGTCGCAAGCCCCTGTATCACGGCACCATTAGCAGGCGTATTGGCATTTATTGCCCAAACTGGATCCATGTCCTTAGGGGCCGGATTGCTTTTTGTCATGGCTTTGGGAATGGGCTTGCCGCTTCTCTTCATTGCCATTGAGGCCCGCATTTTGATTCCTTCGACCGGTATTTGGATGGTTTGGTTACAGCGTACCTTGGGGGTGTTGCTCGTGGCAACTGCAGCCTGGATAGCATCTCCATTGCTGGGGCAGAAAGATGTCAGTGGGTCTGTAAAAATAATCAATGGACAAAAAATTCATCAAGTTGGTGATTTACCTTTCGTAGTGATTCACTCTCTGGCAGAGCTTGATACACAGCTTAATCAAGCAAAGCAAGAGCAAAAATTAGTATTACTCGATTTTTATGCAGATTGGTGTATCAGCTGTAAGGAGATGGAGCTTAATACTTTTGCCAACTCAGAAGTGAGTAAAGAATTAAAGCAATTTATTTTATTGCAGGCTGATGTGACCGCAAATAGCCCTGATAATCAAGCACTACTAAAGCGCTTTGGTTTATACGGACCACCGGGTATTTTGTTCTTTAATCTCAACTCTGAAGAACAAAAAGATCAACGCGTGATTGGCTATATGCCGCCGCAACGCTTCATCGAGCGTTTAAAAAAAGCTTCTGAAGCTAAATAGATTTTTTACTTTGCCGCTTTCAGTAAGCGCGCTACATCAACTGCAAAGTAAGTCAGAATGCCATCTGCACCAGCGCGTTTAAATGCCAGTAGAGATTCCATCATTACGGCGTCGTGATCTAGCCAACCATTTTGTGTAGCGGCTTTGAGCATTGCGTATTCACCACTGACTTGATAGGCATAAGTGGGGTAATCAAATTCTTCTCTAACGCGACGCACGATATCTAAATAGGGCATTCCAGGCTTAACCATGACCATGTCTGCACCCTCATTAATGTCGAGGGCAACTTCCCGTAAAGCTTCGTCGCCATTGGCGCAATCCATCTGATAGGTCTTTTTATCTGCTTTGCCCAGGTTCTTTGCTGAGCCTACTGCATCTCTAAATGGACCATAAAACGCAGAGGCGTATTTAGCTGAGTAGGCCATGATTCGCGTATGAATCAATTTCTTTTGTTCAAGTGCTTCCCGAATTTTTCCAATGCGCCCATCCATCATGTCTGATGGTGCAACGATATCGACGCCAGCCTCAGCTTGAGCAATTGCTTGTTGTACTAAGATCGCAGTGGTCTCATCGTTAAGTATGCGACTGTGCTCATCGAGCACGCCATCTTGGCCATGACTGGTATAGGGGTCAAGTGCAACATCGGTCATGATGCCTAAATTCGGGAAACGTTTTTTGAGTTCGCGAACCGCGTTAGGAATGAGACCATTTGGATTAAACGCTTCTCTGCCATCAGGTGTTTTTAATGCTGCATCAATCACTGGAAATAAAGCTAAAACAGGAATGCCTAGCTCTACGCACTCTTGTGCAACATTCAACAGTAAGTCTAATGAAATACGATTGACGCCTGGCATCGAAGCAACTGCTTCGGATTTACCTTTACCCTCTAGTAAGAAAACGGGGTAGATCAAGTCGTTTACAGAAAGACTATTTTCTTGCATAAGGCGGCGCGACCAATCATCGCGACGCATACGGCGAGGGCGGTGCCCTGGAAAGTTGAGCAAAGAGTTAGCTGGTGATTTCATCTTTATGGGTTTCTGTTTCAAATAGCCATTTAATTACTAAATTATCTGCCTCTTCAAGACCAATACGTTTTGTGCTTGAGAATAATTGTGCCGTAAGTTGCTTAGAATCGCCCGTACCATCGGGTAAAGCGAGGTCGTATTGTTGCAATTGCTTCTGAACAGCCTCAAGAGCGTGCTTACACTCACTTTTATTGAGTTTGTCGCATTTGCTCAGCAAAATATGAATCGGTTTGCCGGTAGGCACAAACCACTGAATCATTTGCTCATCTAGGTCGGTAATGCCGCGCCGGGCATCCACAATCAGAACCATGCCAACTAGCTGCTCACGCTCCTGAAGATAGTCGCTGAGAAGGCTATTCCAGTGGTATTTAGTCTCACGGTTAACTGCGGCATAGCCGTAGCCTGGTAAGTCCACCAGATAGGCTAAAAGCTCATCTTTGGCGAAAAGCCCGAAGTAGTTGATATGTTGCGTGCGACCGGGCGTTTTACTGGCAAAAGCAAGCCTTTTTTGATTGCATAGAACGTTAATAGCGCTGGATTTTCCAGCATTTGAGCGGCCAGCAAATGCCACCTCACGCAAAGGTGTAGCAGGCAGGCAATGGGTGTCATTGACTGTGGTGGCGAATCGAGCTTGAAAGAGTTTAGACATGTCCTGAAGCTATTGTAAAATCATGAAATAATTCATGGTGTTGGGTAAAAAAGGTTGTAAATATAGGGCCCAAACACTTTTAGGAATTTTTGCCAAGGTAAACATAATGCGTCAAAGCTCCAAAATCTCCAAATTAACTGGTTTACGTACTGGTTTTGCATTTCTCTCTATTTTCGCTCTGATCGGTATTTCTGGGGCCGCTATGGCCGCCGATACTGCTCCTATGGCTCCTGCAGCCAAGGCCGCAGTGCCAGGAAAGCCAAAGGCTGATTCTGCTGTCGGTGAATCTCTTTATAACGGTGGCGATGCTTCCCGTGGCGTTGTAGCCTGTATTACTTGCCATGGCCCTAAGGGTCAAAGTGCAGTTAGTACATGGCCTAAGTTATCTGCACAACATGCTGCATACACAAATAAGCAATTGAAAAACTTTAAAGAGGGTGGTCGTGCTAACCCAATCATGATGGGTATGGCTGCAACATTGACTGAGCAAGATATGCAAAACATCGCGGCTTATCTAGCCAAGCAAACTGCTTCACAAGGTGTTGCACAAAACAAAGAAACCATTGAGTTAGGTCAAAGTATTTACCGTGGCGGCATTGCTGCAAAGGGCGTTCCAGCTTGCGCTGCATGCCACAGCCCAACAGGTTCAGGTATCGCCGCTCAATATCCACTCTTGGGTGGCCAATGGGCTGACTACACGAATGCACAGCTGATCGCATTCCGTGAAGGCGTTCGTAAAAATAGCATTCAAATGACTACCATTGCAACCAAACTTTCTGATGCAGAAATGAAGGCAGTTTCTGATTACATGGCTGGCTTGCACTAAGAACCGATTCTCAGCTTCAAATAAAAACCCCGCTCAAGTGGCGGGTTTTTTATTTGCTTCGATTTCTAGAAAATTACTTTGGCAAAATGGTTTCGCTTGCAAATAAGTCAGCTGTTTTTTCACGTGCACGAATGACGTAAACATTTTTTCCATCAACCATAACTTCAGCTGGTTTTGGGCGAGTGTTGTAGTTAGATGCCATGACAAAACCATACGCTCCAGTTGAAAGGATTGCTAGAAGATCACCTTCTTCCACAGCAAGTTCGCGATCTCTTCCCAGCCAATCACCAGACTCGCAGACTGGTCCGACAACGTCATAGGTCCCGCTCAATGCCTCTTTAGTTTGAACGGGAACAATGCCATGATGCGCTTCATATAAGGCTGGACGCATCAACTCTGTCATAGCAGCATCAACAATGCAGAAGTTTTTCTCAGCACCGGGTTTAAGGTATTGAACGGTAGTGAGAAGTACGCCAGCATTGCCTACCAATGATCTACCCGGCTCTAGAACAATGTCTAAATGAGCAAAGCCACGCTCCGCCACATGGTTTAAAAGGGCATTCGTGAACTCAGTGATATCGGGGGGTGTTTCATCGCTATAGGAAATTCCGAGGCCACCACCTACATCAAGATGGTGAATCATAATGCCCTCCTTCTGAAGCTGCTCGACTAAATCTAAAACTTTATCCAAAGCATCTAAGTAGGGCGCGGTAGTGGTAATTTGAGAACCAATGTGACAGTCGATGCCCACCACATCAATCTGTGAGAGCTGGCTAGCCTCGCGATATGTTTTTAAAACTTCGTGATACGCAATACCAAATTTATTTCCTTTTAGACCAGTAGAAATATAAGGGTGTGTTTGCGCATCGACATCTGGATTAACACGTAAAGATACTGGCGCGCGGCAATTGAGCTTGCTAGCAACGCGATTAATATTGTGCAGTTCAGCAATCGACTCAACGTTGATACACTTAACTCCAGCCTCTAGGGCTGCGGCGATTTCAGTAGCAGATTTGCCGACGCCAGCGAATACGAGACTTTTAGGGTCAGCACCGATTGCTAGTGCACGAGCTAATTCTCCACCACTCACTAAGTCAAATCCTGCGCCAAGTTTTTTGAAGCAATCAATCACTGCCAAATTACTGTTGGCTTTCATGGCGTAATGGACGCGTGCGCGACGTTTGCCTTTGTTATCAATACAGGCCTTGTCATAAGCTTGGTAGGCCTCAGTCAGCGCTTTCTTGCTATAGACATAAAGCGGCGTACCAAATTCTTTTGCTAAATCTGCGAGCCGAACTTCTTCAGCGTACCAATTGCCATCGCGCGCAGTAAATCCAGATAATGGAGGAAGTGGAATTGCTTTGCTTGTCATTGCTTTGCCGGTAATGAATTGCTGGTGCTATCAGGGGTTTGTGGTGGATAGAGCCTGCCTTTAGGTTCCTGCTCTAGAGGGGCTGGTGGAGTACTGGGTGGATTTGGCATAAATAGAGGACCCCTAACCCCACAACCAACAAGGGCTATTAGTAGGGCAATGCCAAAGGCTCTATTAAGAATCGCTATCATGAATGTCTCTAAAACGAATGATTGAATATAGCATGCAGGGCTCTGGAATGAATCCAAATAATTTGACCGTGGAAGCCATTGATGACAAGCAGTTTCAGCAGCTAGGAAGCGATTTATTACAGTCTATCGAAGTAGCCTTGGAGGCCGCTGATGACGAATTAGATCTAGATTTGGATGTGGAACGTCAAGGCGGGAATGTCATCAATATCCGCTTTAGGGATAAAAGCGTGATTGTGATCAATACCCAGCCACCTTTACATGAAATTTGGGTGGCAGCGAAGTCTGGCGGTTATCACTACCGTTGGGCAGGTACCATGGCAACGCCTTTGTGGCTTGATACGAAGACTGGTAGAGAGTTATTGGGCGATTTGACGCAGTTTGCTAGTGCGCAGGCTGGGCACGCAGTCCAGATTACTTTGACCAAGCCTTAAGTCATTTAGGCTGCACCAGTAGCGGATAAAGTTTCGATCACCTGGTTATCGGGCACGCTTTTGATTTGAGCCTTACCAATCTTCTCTAAGATGACGTAGCGAATTTGGCCACCCTCGGTTTTCTTATCAACCTGCATCAATTCCATATAACGTTCTGCGCCAAATTTAGGCGGAACAGTAGGCAGGTTCATTGATTTAATAATCTTGGTAAGACGCTCGAGCTCAGCTTTGCTAATGAGGTTTAAACGGCAAGATAAATCAGCACCCATCACCATTCCACAGCCAACAGCTTCCCCATGAAGCCATTCGCCATAACCCATGCCAGCCTCTATCGCATGCCCAAAGGTATGGCCAAAGTTGAGGGTTGCACGAATACCGCCCTCTCTTTCATCTGCAGAAACTACTGCAGATTTAATTTCACAAGAACGAAGTACTGCATGTCCCATAGCGTTTGTATCGCAGGCTAGTAATGCCTCTGCATTTGCTTCGATCCAATCTAAAAATTGGGCATCAGCAATAGCGCCATGTTTCACTACTTCAGCAAGGCCCGCTGAGAGTTCTCTTGGCGGCAAAGTTTTCAGTGTATTGAGATCTGCAATTACCGCAACAGGCTGATGAAATGCCCCAATCATGTTTTTACCCAATGGGTGATTGATGCCAGTTTTACCGCCAACAGAAGAGTCAACCTGGGCCAATAAGGTAGTCGCAACTTGAATGAAACGAACGCCACGCATGAAGCTGGCAGCAGCAAAGCCTGTCATGTCGCCAATCACGCCGCCACCCAAAGCAATCAACATAGTTTGCCGATCCGCACCAAACTTTAAAAGATCATCAAAAATAAGCTGAAGATTTTTCCAGTCTTTATAGGACTCGCCGTCTGGGAGAGTAATCGTTCTAACGGGCTTGCCAAATGTTTCTAAGGTCTTAGTCAGGCGGGCAGCATAAAGCGGCGCAACCGTAGTGTTAGTAACGATATAAATTGAAGTTGATTTTTCACAGGCACTAAATAAGTTGGCTTGATCAATGAGATCGCTGCCAATATAGATTGGATAGCTACGGTTACCAAGATCAACTTTAAGTGTTTTCATCATAGTGCCAATATATTTAAGCGGAAAGTTCAAGTTGCATAATTAAGGTATTAACCAGCTGATTCACGCTCGGCTTGCCAGTTTCAATCACATGATCGGCAATTTCGCGATAAAGAGGATCGCGAATAGTGTATAAATTTTCCAGAATTTTTTTGGTATCGCCATTGAGAAGTAAAGGGCGTCCGTCACCCCCTTTAGTGCGATGCCAAAGCTCATTTGGATTTGCATGTAGATAGATTACAGTGCCATGCTCGCGGAGCGCTTGACGGTTATCAGTAAATAAAATAGCACCACCACCGGTGGCTAAGACAATATCGTTCTCAGTTGTAATTTCTCGAATGACTTGCGCCTCTCGTTTGCGAAACCCTTCTTCACCTTCCATCTCAAAGATCACTGGAATCTTGACGCCACAGCGCTCTTCAATCACATGATCAGCATCCAGAAAGCGGCGGCCTAATTTCTTAGCCAGCACTTTACCCACGGTTGACTTACCGGCGCCCATGAGGCCAATGAGAAAGATATTGTTCGTCGAAGAGTTCACCCTTTGATTTTATTAGGGTTTATCAATAACGGTAGGGGTTAGGAAGACTAGTAGCTCAGTTTTGTCTTGTAATTTAGATTTATGGCGAAATAAGTGGCCAATGAGAGGAATATCTCCTAGCAAGGGGATTTTGACTTCATCTTTCCTCTCGGTTGTCTGAAAAATACCCCCAATAATGACTGTTCCTCCGCTCTCAACGGTCACCTCAGAACTAAGGCTTTTAGTATCAATGGCGTATCCCTGCTCTGTTTTCATACCAATGGTATCTTTATTGATGCCAACAAGCATGGAGATTTTTCCGTCAGGATGAATTTTTGGTAAAACTTCTAAACGCAAATTGGCCTTCCGAAATTGCAATTTACTGCCATTTTGTGAGGTTGTTTGATAGGGGAGCTCAGTACCTTGTTCGATAGTAGCTTTCACTTGATCACCGGTCATGATGCGGGGATTAGAAAGAATCTTTCCTTGACCATCCGATTCAAGGGCGGATAGTTCCATTTGTAAAAGACGACTACCGTTTCTAGAGACTAGAGTTGCAGCCATGGTTACTGGATTAAATCCACTTAAGCCCGATCCACCTAAATCAAAATTGCTAGAAACTTTCTGATCCGGGTTACGACCTAAGGAGTTTGCTTGGTAACCAAGCTTCATCCCTAGTTCACGGGCAAAGCGCTCATCAGCCTCTACAATACGGGCCTCAATGAGTATTTGCCTTGGACTGTTAATGTGCTCGCCACCAAAGGGCAGGGCAGCATCTTCACGACGATGCTTTTGGAATGCGGTAATTTCTGCATGAGGACCAATCCAGTAAATATCGCCGTTACGTACTAGCCGTAATCCCCTACTCGCTAGAATCGCATCAAGTGCTGTATGCCACGGCGTGTTATTGAGTTCAATTGTCATCCTGCCTTCAATGGATTCGCTTAACAAAAAGTTGGTGTTAGCAAGTTTTGCAAGCACTTGCAAAAGCGCAGCCACTTCAATATCCGTAAATTGCAGACTAATGGGGGCTTCCAGTAAGTTTTGTGCAGGCATGTTGGCGCGTATTGGGCTAAGTAAAAAAATGGACAAGAGGCCAATACAAAAACTGAATTTTTGAATGTGTTGATGCATGCGTTATATGGTTTGCTTTATTCTGTTTTCGAGGGTTTGAGGTTCAGGGTTTTGCCTTTGCTATGGCTTAGGGTGGCGAGATCTTTCTCAAGATGAGTCAAACGCCAATCTCCCAAAACAAGCATCCCCTTTTGAAGCATCACAGTGCCTTGCCCAGAATCAAAAAATGCCTTATGGGAGCCCCCCATTTGGCTAGCCCCTAAATATCGCCAGCGACGTAACTCCACCTCATGAGGAAGCGCTTGAGGCTTGGCGGTAGCTTTATGGGTTGACTTATTTGCTATTAATGAGTGAACACTCACTTCTATTAAATCTATGGCTTCATATAGATCATCCTGTTCCATTTGCAATTCAGTACGTAACTGAATAAATTCTTTTTTAAGTTCAGCAATTTCTTTATATGACTCTTGGATCTGAGCTTGGGAACTTGTTTTTAGAGATTCATAGCCAGCAATAAGCGCAATACCAGTAGCGAAAACGCAGGCAGCAAAAGCAAGGAATCCTACTAATTTTGGAATCTGACCTAATAGATTTTGGCTGCTGAAGGCTTCTGGCTCAGTTCGATTTTTGCTTGGTTTTGAGGGCTCTAAAGTGGCACTCTTGGGGTAAGTGGGCTTACGAATTCCATGGGGATCAGGAATAGCTGGATCATCACCAAGTTCACTCAAAATATCGTCGAAAGATTGGGAAGAAATATGACAAGATGGCATGCCCTTATTTTCAAGTTTAGAAAAGGAATAGCCATCGGCTTGGTTTGAAGCTGATGTCAGCCAAGACAGGAATCTAAACTCAAAAACAAGGGTTTTGGAACTTTTAGGCAAATTACTTAAGCACCCTATAATTTGAGCTTATGGCCCTCCCCCCAAAAGACAAGCCGCCGCAAAATCAGCGACTAAGCCGTCAAGACGATAGAAGTCCGCGATATTCCCGAGTGGGGCCTAACTCAACCCGAAAATCCTCTAGTAATCCGTTGGTGAAAGCCATATTGATTCTTGGCGTGGTGTTTGCGATGGTAGTGACGTTGTTAATGGGCTACGCATTTTTAGTAGCCAAACCAAATTTACCGAAAATCTCAGCATTAACCGATTACAACCCGAAAACCCCGCTCCGGATTTATACAGCCGATAAGGTTTTGATTGGCGAGTTTGGGGAAGAGCGCCGCAAAGTGATCCCTCTGGCTGAAATTCCAAAAAGTATGCGTAATGCTGTTTTGGCTATTGAGGATGATCGCTTCTACTCCCATGGCGGTGTCGACTATGTTGGTATTTTGAGGGCCACCTTGACTAATTTGCGGGGGAATTTATCTCAGGGTGCTTCTACTATCACCATGCAGGTGGCTCGAAACTTTTTCCTGAGCAATGAGAAAACATTCAGTCGAAAAATCTATGAAGTTTTATTGGCCTGGGAAATCGAGGCGCAACTAACAAAAGATAAGATTCTGGAAATCTATATGAATCAGATTTTCTTAGGTCAAAGAGCTTATGGTTTTTCAAGTGCCGCCCAGATTTACTTTGGCAAAGAGTTAAAAGACATCACGATTGCAGAGTCTGCAATGTTGGCAGGATTACCAAAGGCTCCTTCTGCGTATAACCCTGTCTCGAATTTTCGACGAGCCAAAATTCGTCAGGAATATATCTTGCAGCGCATGCGCGATCTGGGGTACATCAGCACTGAGGAATATCAAATAGCCATGATTGAGGAGTTGCGCATTCGTGGCCTAGGTAATGAATTTACTGTGCGCGCAGACTTCCCTGCAGAAATGGTTCGACAGTTACTTTTTACTGAATACGGTGAGGCTATTTATTCTCAGGGAATCGATGTCTACACAACGATCTTAAAGGCGGACCAAGATGCCGCTTATAAAGCCGTGCGTCGTGGCATATTTGAGTATGACTTACGCCACGCTTATCGTGGTCCAGAGGGCTTTATTGATCTTCCTGAAGATCGCGTCAAGCGGCAACGCGCTATCGATGAGGCCTTGCTTGCCCATCCACAGTTAGACGATTTGCAATCTGGTGTTGTACTCGATGTGAAGCCAAAAGAAATGCAAGTCATGATTGCTACTGGCGATACAGTCATCTTGAAAGGCGATGACATGAAATTAGCCTCAGTATCAATTACCGATAGCGCTCAGCCTAAAAAACGTTTACGTCCGGGCGCGATAGTGAGATTACTTTTAGATGGGGGGGTGTGGAAGTTAGCACAACTCCCTCAAGTCGAAGCAGCTTTTGTTTCAATGAATGCAGATACTGGCGCGATTTTATCTTTGGTCGGGGGTTTTGATTTTCGCCGCAATCAATTCAACCACGTAACTCAGGCTTTACGACAGCCCGGCTCTTCGTTTAAGCCATTTATCTATGCCGCAGCAATAGAGAAAGGCTTTACACCAAGCACGATAGTCAATGATGCACCTTTATCGATCGGTAGCTTGGAAACAGGCAGTCAGGCCTGGGAACCAAAAAACTACGACGGTAAGTATGAGGGCATGATGCGTTTACGAAATGCCTTAGCTAAATCAAAGAATTTAGTATCGGTTCGTATTATTCGTGCAATCGGTCCTTCGTATGCGCAAGAATATATTCAACGATTTGGTTTCGAACCTGAAAAACACCCACCCTATTTGACGATGGCTTTGGGCGCTGGTTCAGTAACGCCTTTACAGATGGCCTCAGCCTACAGCGTTTTCGCCAACGGCGGATATCGAGTTGACCCTTTCTTAATTGATAAGATGATTGACGCTAAAGGGGCTGTTTTATTTGAGGCAAAACCTAACCATGCCGGTAAGGATGCCGCTCGTGTGCTAGATGCTCGCACGGCTTTTGTAATGGACAGCATGCTCCAAGAGGTCACCAAAACTGGTACCGCTGCTTCTGCCCGCCCTAAGCTTGGCCGTAATGACATTGCTGGAAAAACCGGTACCACCAATGACTCTCATGATGCCTGGTTTGCTGGATACAACCCTAAGATCGTGGCAGTTGCTTGGATTGGTTTTGATAAGCCAGCCAGCTTGGGTGATCGTGAGACAGGTGGTGGGCTCGCTCTGCCAATGTGGATTTCATATATGGCTACTGCTTTAAAAGATATCCCACAGGAATCGCGCATAGTTCCAGAAGGGGTTACACAAGCCGATGGAGATTGGTTTATTCCAGAATTTGCTCGAAGCGGCGGAGTTCGTGAACTGCAATAGTTCTTCATCATCATGGCTCGGCAAGCGCGCACTGTAATCCCTGGCCAAGTAATGCATGTCATGGTTCGTGGCAATAATCGAGAAACTCTTTTCTTTAGCCCCGAAGATCGCCGCACTTATTTAGATTGGTTGCGAGAAGCTGCCAGACAATTTGGCTGCGCAGTTCATGCTTTTGCATTAATGCCGAATCATGTGCATTTATTGATGACGCCACAAAACAATAACTCGCTAGCCAAAACAATGCAATCTTTAGGTAGGCGTTATGCCCAATACTTCAATCAACAACATCATCGCTCTGGAACAATTTGGGAAGGGCGTTATCGCTCCTCCTTAATTGATCCAGATTATTTTTTACGTTGCCAACGCTATATTGAGCTCAATCCAGTAAGGGCTGGGTATGAGTCAAGTCCCCAAGACTCCAGTTGGACTAGCTTTGCCACACATATTGGAGGAAAGGCAGAGCCTTGGTTGGCCGACCACCAGCACTTTTGGAGGTTGGGTAATACGCCCTTTGAAAGGCAAATGAACTGGGCGAACTTTGTAAAAGACGGTGCGCCCCGCTGGGAGGACCAGCAAATCACCGAATCCTTGCTTCGATCCAAGCCTTGGGTCAGTGATATTTACGCAAATAAGCTATTTAAAGATGACCTAGAGGTGACTCAAATCCGGGATCGTGGCCGCCCAAGAAAAATTAAGCTAATAAATTCAGCAACTTAGAATTTTTCTAGTATTTAGCGGTACACGCAGAGCCTTTACTCTGTCCCCTTTTAAATAACTAATTATGGCGCATGCTATAAATAAACGGGACAGACTCATTTTTATTTCTGTTGCATCGGTATGGGTATTCACCTATATTTGATCCTCCAAAAGTAATCAGGCCTTTGTCGGCCCTCAGAAATACTATGACTACACAATTCAATTCTGATCTTCGCCCAATCGCTCAAGGTTTATATGACCCACGTAATGAGCATGATGCCTGTGGCGTAGGATTTGTTGCACACATCAAGGGTAAGAAATCTCACGAAATCGTTGCTCAAGGCTTAAAGATTCTTGAGAACTTAGATCACCGGGGCGCGGTTGGTGCCGATCCATTAATGGGCGATGGGGCGGGCATCTTGATTCAGATTCCAGATACTTTGTACCGCGAAGAAATGGCCAAGCAAGGCATCACATTGCCGCCATTAGGTGAGTATGGTGTCGGCATGATTTTTTTGCCAAAAGAGCAAGCATCACGTTTAGCTTGCGAGCAAGAGTTAGAGCGCACCGTGCGCTTAGAAGGTCAAGTTGTTTTGGGCTGGCGAGATGTGCCGGTAGATGTGAAGTTGCCAATGTCTCCAACGGTACAAATGACAGAGCCGTTCATTCGTCAAATTTTTATTGGTCGTGGTCGTGACATCATGACAACGGATGCGCTTGAGCGCAAATTGTATGTAATTCGTAAAACTGCAAGCCATGCAATTCAGGATTTACATTTGAAGCACGGTAAAGAATATTTTGTTGCTTCCATGTCTGCACGAACCATTGTTTATAAGGGTTTGCTGTTAGCGAATCAAGTAGGCGCCTATTACCAGGACTTGCAAGATCAACGAACCATATCAGCTCTTGCATTAGTGCACCAACGCTTCTCCACAAACACTTTCCCTGCTTGGGAATTGGCTCATCCATACCGCATGATTGCGCACAATGGTGAGATTAATACCGTTAAAGGAAACGTCAACTGGGTCAACGCACGCGAGGGCGCAATTAGTTCGCCGGTATTGGGCGATGACTTACAAAAACTTTGGCCACTCATTTACCCAGGCCAATCAGACACTGCTTGCTTTGATAACTGTTTAGAGTTGTTGGTAATGTCTGGCTATCCGTTGGCACAAGCCATGATGATGATGATTCCTGAGGCATGGGAACAACATACATTAATGGATGACAATCGCCGCGCGTTTTATGAATATCATGCAGCCATGATGGAGCCATGGGATGGCCCAGCTGCGATGGCCTTTACCGATGGCCGTCAAATTGGCGCAACTCTAGATCGCAACGGTTTGCGTCCAGCGCGTTATTACGTAACTGACGATGACTTGGTCATCATGGCTTCTGAAGCCGGTGTGTTACCTATTCCGGAAAGCAAGATTGTTCAAAAATGGCGCTTGCAACCTGGCAAGATGTTCATGATTGACATGGAGCAAGGGCGCATCATCGATGACGTAGAGCTCAAGAATGCAGTATCAAAAGCTAAACCCTACAAGAGTTGGATTGATGCGGTACGAGTAAAGCTTGATGAAGTTGATGCTAGTAAAGCAGATTTGGTTGATGAAAAAACGACGATTCGTCCAGCCGCTAAGTTATTAGATCGCCAACAAGCGTTTGGTTACACCCAGGAAGATATCAAGTACCTCATGGCTCCAATGGCCATGAACGGTGAAGAGGCAATCGGCTCCATGGGCAATGACAGCCCGTTGGCTGTGCTCTCAAACAAGAACAAGCCGCTCTATAACTATTTCAAGCAATTGTTTGCGCAGGTAACCAATCCTCCGATTGATCCAATACGTGAAAACATGGTGATGTCATTGGTCTCATTCATTGGGCCAAAACCGAACCTGTTAGATACCAACAATATCAACCCGCCAATGCGCTTGGAAGTCAGTCAGCCAATCTTAGATTTTGATGACATTACGAAGATTCGTCATATTGGTCACTACACCAATGGCAAGTTCCGCTCTTATGAGCTCGATATTTGCTATCTAGCAGCATGGGGTAAAGCTGGCATCGAGGCACGCTTAGCATCATTGTGTGCAGAAGCTGCTGATGCAGTCCGTTCTGGTTACAACATCTTAATCGTCAGTGATCGTCAAGTGGATGAGAAGCATGTTGCTATTCCTGCATTGTTAGCAACTTCAGCAATTCATCAGCACTTAGTTGAAAAAGGTTTACGTACCAGTGTTGGTCTCGTAGTTGAGACTGGTAGCGCGCGTGAAACACATCACTTTGCACTCTTGGCTGGTTATGGCGCTGAAGCCGTTCATCCATACCTGGCGATGGAAACTTTAAACGGGATGGCTAAAGGCCTATCAGGCGATTTGTCTGGAGAAAAAGCTGTAAAGAATTTCGTTAAAGCGGTTGGTAAGGGCTTACAAAAAGTGATGTCCAAAATGGGTATCTCTACCTATATGTCCTATACCGGTTCACAGATTTTTGAAGCGATTGGTTTGAACCCTGAAATCATCAATCAGTATTTCAAGGGCACCCCATCTAACGTTGGTGGTATTGGTGTATTTGAGGTGGCTGAAGAAGCCCTGCGTATGCACACAGCTGCATTTAGCAATGATCCAGTGCTCACTAATATGCTGGATGCTGGTGGTGAATATGCCTTCCGTATTCGTGGTGAGAATCATATGTGGACACCAGATACGATTGCCAAGTTACAGCACTCCACTCGGATTGGTGCAGAGAAGGGCTACCAGACCTATAAAGAGTACGCCAATATCATTAATGACCAAACCAAACGTCAAATGACATTGCGCGGTCTGTTTGAGTTCAAGATTGACCCTGCAAAAGCCATTCCATTAGATGAGGTCGAATCTGCTAAAGAAATCGTGAAACGTTTTGCAACGGGCGCGATGTCTTTGGGCTCGATTTCTACTGAAGCACATGCTACTTTGGCAATTGCGATGAACCGTATCGGCGGAAAGTCTAATACTGGAGAAGGTGGCGAGGATCCTAACCGCTATATCAATGAGCTCAAAGGTATTCCAATTAAGAAGGGTGAAACCCTTGCAAGCGTTTTAGGTAGCGATGTAGTTGAAGCGAATATTCCATTATTGGATGGCGATTCATTACGCTCAAAGATCAAGCAAGTTGCTTCAGGCCGTTTCGGCGTAACTACTGAGTACTTGCGCTCTGCTGATCAAATACAGATCAAAATGGCACAAGGTGCTAAGCCAGGTGAAGGTGGTCAATTACCAGGCGGAAAAGTGTCTGACTACATTGGTAAGTTACGCTTCTCTGTTCCTGGTGTTGGTTTGATTTCTCCTCCTCCACACCACGATATTTACTCAATTGAAGATATTGCTCAATTAATTCATGACCTGAAGAACGTTAATCCAAAAGCAGACGTTTCTGTGAAGCTGGTTTCTGAAGTGGGTGTTGGTACAGTTGCAGCGGGTGTTGCAAAGGCAAAAGCAGATCACGTGGTGATCGCTGGCCACGATGGCGGTACTGGCGCCTCACCGCTTTCTTCGATTAAACATGCTGGTTCGCCATGGGAGCTCGGTTTGGCTGAAACACAGCAAACATTAGTTCTGAATGGTTTGCGTAGTCGTATTCGCGTGCAGGCTGATGGCCAAATGAAGACTGGTCGTGACGTCGTGATCGGTGCATTGTTGGGAGCAGATGAATTTGGCTTTGCCACAGCGCCATTGGTAGTTGAAGGCTGCATCATGATGCGTAAGTGCCATTTAAATACTTGCCCAGTAGGCGTTGCTACGCAAGATCCAGAATTGCGTAAGAAATTCTCTGGCAAGCCTGAGCACGTTGTGAACTTCTTCTTCTTTATTGCCGAAGAGGCTCGCGAGATCATGGCGCAACTGGGTATTCGTAAGTTTGATGACTTGATTGGCCGCGTTGATTTATTAGATACTCGTAAAGGTATTGATAACTGGAAAGTACATGGTTTAGATTTCAGCAAGATATTTGCTGAGCCAAAAGTAGCAAGCGATGTTCCACGCTTTCAAGTGCTTACACAAGATCATGGTCTGGCAAGTGCTCTAGATAATATTTTGATTGAGAAGAGTGAGCCCGCCTTAGAGCGAGGCGAGAAAGTGTCATTCATTGTTCCAGTGAAGAACGTGAACCGTACTGTTGGCGCAATGCTTTCCGGCGAAGTGGCACAGCGCCATGGTCACGCTGGCTTACCTGATGACACTATTCATATTCAATTGAATGGCACTGCCGGTCAAAGCTTTGCAGCTTTCTTGGCCCGCGGCATTACTTTGGATTTGGTCGGTGATGGCAATGACTATGTTGGCAAGGGCTTATCTGGTGGGCGCGTGATTGTTCGTGCCCCACATGAGTTCCGTGGCGATACAGCGAAGAACATCATTGTTGGTAATACTGTCTTGTACGGAGCCATTGCTGGTGAAGCTTTCTTTAACGGTGTTGCTGGTGAGCGTTTTGCAGTGCGTAATTCTGGAGCCACAACGGTTGTTGAGGGCACGGGTGACCATGGTTGTGAATATATGACTGGTGGGACTGTGGCGGTGCTTGGTAGCACTGGGCGTAACTTTGCTGCAGGTATGAGCGGCGGCATTGCTTATGTCTATGACGAAGATGGCCTATTTGCTAAGCGCTGCAATACGAGCATGGCAACTTTAGAAAAAGTATTGCCTGCAGCAGAGCAAATTGCCAAGATGCCTCAGTCTGAGTGGCATGCTCCAGTTGACGTGAAAGATGGTGGCGAGCGCTTAACAGACGAGCAAATTTTGAAGAACTTAATTGAGCGCCATTTCCGCTACACCGGTTCAGAGCGTGCTAAAGCACTCTTGGCGGATTGGGAAAATGCTCGTAGCCGTTTTGTGAAAGTTCTGCCAACCGAGTACAAGCGTGCTCTAGGTGAGTTGTGGGACAAAGCACAAAACAAAACTGTTGCTGCTTAAGTTGCTTAATTAATACAGTTATTAAGAAAAAGATACTAAGGATTCAATATGGGTAAGGTCACTGGATTTATGGAGTTTGAGCGTGTCGATGAAACATACGAAGCGCCTACGAAACGTCTCCATCATTACAAAGAGTTCGTTATCGCTTTAACTGATGATGAAGCCAAGATTGAGGGCGCTC
>Ga0209085_1000632_pt1 | contig 25108 bp, 26 predicted proteins | sample C_131016_EF_Meta_FD_187310 | JGI IMG/M metagenome (GOLD analysis project Ga0209085, IMG submission 187310) | Freshwater microbial communities from Lake Croche, Canada to study carbon cycling - C_131016_EF_MetaG (SPAdes) (version 2) | ecosystem: Environmental > Aquatic > Freshwater > Lake...
AGGAATATTTATATCAATTGTTTTTTCCAATAATTCATCATCGATTAAGTCAATTAGATTTTTAGAATAGCCATCATTTTGAAAATATACGCCCTTTGAGTATCCAATATTTATTTTTTTGATTCCTCTTTCAGAAATAAATTTTTGCTCAGACAAATATAGTAAGTTAGCACAAACAATTTTTAGGGTAAGCCCCGAATCTTGAACAGAGAGACTTCCTGAGGTTACTGCTTCATTTGGATGAGTATCAGTACTTGCGCAAGTAACCTCAATCTCTTCAAAGGAAAAATCTAAATTTCTCGAAACAAGTTGCTGAAACGCAAATAAAATTCCTTGGCCAATTTCAACTTTTCCAGAAAATATAATTAATTTATTGTTTTTAGATTTATTTATCCAATGCTTTATTTTTGGATATTTTTTTAAATTATTTTCGACATTTTTATTCACATGCTCACCTTAAGCAAGGCATTTATTATTTTATGATGTACACCGCAACGGCATAAATTCTCTTGTAGTTGTGAGGATAATTCTTTAATATTTTGATTGCCTTTACTTTTCAACAGACTATAACAAGTCACTAGTATGCCACTTATACAGAATCCGCATTGAGCAGCATTTTCATTTGAAAATGAATTCTTCAGCTTTAGATATATTTTATCTTCTTGCAGTCCCTCAATGGTTATTACACTTTTCTTATCAAGATCCAAAATAGATATTTGACATGAGTTCTTTGCTAAACCGTCAACCAATACTTTGCAGGCACCGCATTGACCTAAACCACATCCATATTTTGTAGCCTTTAATTTAAGCTCATCTCTTAAAAAATTCAATAAAGTCAAGCTTTCATCTTGAAGGATGACCTCAGTTATTTTTCCATTCAATACAAAATCTACTTTATCTATCATATCAATCGGGCTTGATTTGCCCCAATTTAACTATATTCGCCCATTTATTTACATCAATTTCTAGAAATTTATTGAACTCTAGTGGATTCATCGTCATCGGAACGGCTCCTTGTGCAGACCAAGCCTCTTTAACCTCTTGTCTTGTTATTATTTTTTGAATACTGCCATTTAACTTTAAAACAATCTCATTGGGCGTTCCCTTAGGTGCCATTATTCCAAGCCAAATCGTTGTTTCAAATTTAGGTACACCAGCCTCCTCAACAGTAGGTATATTCGGCATAATCCATGATCGAACATGGCCTGTTGTTGCAATAGCCCTTACTTTGTTATTTTTAACAAATTCATTCATCGTAGTAATTGCATCAAACATCATATTAACCTGACCTCCAATCAAGTCTGTTCTAGCGCCAGAACTTCCTTTGTAGGGAATATGAGTTATTTTTACACCTGCCATGGAATTAAATAATTCTCCCGCCATATGATAAGGTGTTCCATTTCCAGATGAAGCAAAATTCAAAACGTCAGGTTTTGATTTTGCTAATGAAATAAGTTCTTTTAAATTTTGTACTGGCAGCGAAGGATGTACAACCAATATTAAATCTGAGTAATTAATAGGAGCAACTCCAACAAAATCCTTTAGTAAATTAAAAGGTTTATTTTGAATTAATGACTCATTGACCGTTTGTGTATTTGACATCATCAACAGTGTGTAGCCGTCAGCTGGTGCTTTAGCAGCAATATCGGTGCCAATCACTGATCCTGCACCAGGTTTATTTTCAACGACAAAGGTTTGTTGAAAATCGTCTTGAAGCTTTTGAGCCATGAACCTCGCATAATTGTCAGCGGGTCCTCCAGATGCAAATGGGACAACGATCTTCACTGGCTTATTTGGATAGTTTTGACCAAAAACGGTTACTGAGAAAGTTAACAATAGAATAATTGATGTAAATGTCTTGATATTGGATATTTTCTTCATGTTGTCTCCATTAATGGTTTCTTATCTTTCCTGGCTTTATTTTTTCTTTTTTTGAAATTTTATGCATAACTAATGGTTTCTGTCTATTTATTTTTATCCCTCCTTAGACATATCATCCTATAAAGTCATTTATCTTAACTTAACTAATTTGTTTCCTCTTAAAGGGAGGTTTTATGTTTTCTTTTCAAAATATTTTCTATAAGTTTGCTTTTCTTGGCTTAAATCTATTGATTTCTTCTTTTTGTTTAGGTAATTTACTCAATGCTCAAACCATTTACCCAATAAAACCCATAAAAATTTTAGTTCCCAATGCAGCAGGAGGGGCAGCTGATATAACTGCGAGAACTCTTGCTCAAAAATTGAGTGACTCGATTGGTCAACAAGTTATTATTGAGAATAAGCCAACTGCAGGCGGTATTGCAGCAGCTGAACAAGTTTCTAAATCGGAGCCTGATGGGCATACTTTGTTATTGATTTCAAGTGGAACTGCAGTAAGTGCTGCTTTATTTAAATCACTTCCATTTGATACCTTGAAAGACTTTACACCCATCACTAAACTTGCAATTTTTGACTTAGTTATTGCAGTATCTGAAAGTAGTCGATTCAAAAATCTTTCTGATTTAATTACATTTGCTAAAAGTAATCCTGGTAAGCTCAATATTGGAACCCCCCAAATCGGTACCACTCAGAACTTAGCTGCAGAATTATTTATCTCAACAGCAGGAATATCGGCTCAAATTATCCCTTTCAATGGTACTCCTCCTGTGATTAATGCACTTAGAGGCAATGAAATTGATGTCATGATTGATATATTGGGTCCGCTCTTGCCACAAATCAAAAGTAATTTTTTACGACCACTATCCCTTATGGGAGAAAAAAGGTTTACCTTGCTACCAGATACACCAACACTACGTGAACTAGGTGGTAACTTTAGTCAATTAAGTGTAGCTTCTTGGAACGGATTGGCTGCACCTTCAAAAACGCCTAAGGAGGTCATTTCAAAGCTCAATATTGAAATTCAATCAATCCTTAACTCAAAAGACTTTATCTCTAAATTAAGCGATTTAAATGTTACTGTTCAAGGCAGTACTAGCGAACAAGCTTTTGATTTATTGAACAATGATATAAAAAGATGGCGAAATGTTATTGAACGCTCTAAAATTGAAAAACAGTAACTTTAGCTATATTGCCAAAATAAATTAATAGTATTTTTAGGCCTTTGAATTGTTAATCATAGCAACATCATAGTTTTGCCTTTTTTTGAAAATTTAGCGAAGACATCGAGTTTTCTTTTATTTGATCAGAACTGAGCTGGGAGGTCTTATCAGCCACTTTTCAAGATTGAACCTAAAATTTCACCATGCAATAAATCTATATTTTTAAGACAAACAGTGACAATACTCTTGGGAAAAAATCTCACAAGTTATTGGTTCAATCAATTGTTCTGATCTTTTTTTACATCAAAATTTCATTTAAAAGACAATTGATTCTATAAGGGCCTTTATGCTTTTGATGGCGCTTCACGGATTCGAATCTCGGATCTGTGGATTATGTTTTCATCGCTCAACCCTCAAACCTGCACCAACTTGAGAAACCTCAACATACGATTTACCCAAATCTGCTTCACCAATAGGAGATCAATCGAACCAAGAAAGAATGGGAAATGGACACCATCTACATTTGAATTGAAGAAGGCTGTGTTTTTCTAACTGCCGTGAAAGATATCAACAGTCGTCAAATTTTGTGCACCGAATGGCCATCATCACGAAAGCTACTCCGGTAGATGTCTTAAATGGGCTTGACTCTCTTTGGAGTACCTGAAATCCGCAACACCTACCAAAGCGGCCTATTCCTGCTACCATTAAAGTTTGGATTCATTGAACCGATCAATAAAAAAATGCGTACCTGTTCTATTTCTTCAATTTCTAAATCAGATGGATGTTGCTTTTGAAACGCATTAATCTGAGGTGTTTTTATGAAAAAAAAAATCAATACTAATGCGTTCCTTTTCAATGTGATTTTGTTGAGTAACTTGTGCTCCGCGCAAGGCACAACTTTTAAGCAAGCTGCAACTTTTCAAACAAAAGGTGAAGCGACCATGGTGCGCAATGACGGTAACACTCTTTCAATTGAAAAAAAACACATCCCAATTCCGGAATTCATTGACCTAACCGCCAGTTCAGAATTCGCAGGTTTGAGTCACGACAGTGAATCAGGATGGACCAAGTGTAGATATCGATTAAAGGATGAAATCGTTTTTCCAAGGGTAGCAGGAAAGGTTTTGGTTTTTGATTGCAAGCCGTTGACATATTTTTAAACCTCAAGTTCTTGGCCATCAAAAATAAATTAAGCTTTCAAAGTAATGTTATTTCAACTTTCGAATTGTCAATATCTATCAAACTAGAAAATTCTCGAGTGTGGTTGCATCAGTCATTGTTGACTGAGCGTATTGGTATGCTGTTATTGGTATGGGTAATCAACCTCGTTTAAGAAGTGCCCATTGCCTATTAACTGGAAAGTGCAATATATAGTTGAACAGGAAATATGGTGGCGCTTCACGGATTCGAACCGCGGACCTGTGGATTATGATTCCATCGCTCTAACCGACTGAGCTAAAGCGCCACGCAATAATTATAACTCAATTGATCTCGATATCTAACCCAAGATTGGTTACTTAAGTACTATATGAATCCTTATGATTTAAAAAGGAATTTAATGACAAAGTAAGTCAATGCAATCCAAATTAGTAGGATCAAAAAAAGTCCAAGCTTACTTTTTGGTTTTTTACGGTTTTCAATGATCCAATTTTCAGCAAGTAATTTTGCCTCCAAGTAGATTTTTTGAGGAATTAATTTAATTGCAAAAAATAGAAGAATTGGGAGTAATATAAGTTCATCTAAAAAACCAATTATTGGTATAAAGTCTGGTATTAAATCAATTGGACTAAACGCATAGGCCAAGATCAAAAAACCAATTAACTTAAAATGAAGTGGGGCTTCTTTTTTTTGAAAAGCAAACCAAAGAGTTAAAGAATCTACTTTGATGGAATTAATTTTAAATTTAATTTTTTCTACTATTTTTGATTGATACATGACTCTTTGCCTCAATACACTTTATTAAAAATCATATTTCCTATTTTTTAAGAGAAAGACTGAATGTATAAACTATTTACTCTAAATCTACTGATAGCATTTCTTTCATATATAAATTTTAGCTTTGCGGAAAGTAACACGGTATCTAGTAATAAAGCAATTGACTATAAAAGCAATGTCTCACAATCAAACCAGCCTATTATCGTAATTGATGCATCAAAACTGGTCAATCCACCAAAATCCACTCAAAGGCCTTCAAATACCACCTCTTCAGAGCAAGCCATTACACTACCAAGCAATAATATCCGTATTGGATCTAGTGGGCAATATATCGATAATTCAAAAATAGAACAAATGAATTCAAAAGGACAAATCTGTGTAAGCGAATTAGGCAAAAAAACTTGCAATTGATTTACTTTTTTTAAATATATAAATACTAAGCATAGCACTTGATATTAAAAAAGACATAGAAACAGAAAGGCTACTCATTGGATAGTCAAAAGTTCTATAAAAGTTCACAACACTTAAAATCCATAACAAAGCTACCAAGATCAAGTCCACCTTTGGGTTGACTATTTTAAAACTGAGTTTATTCATAAAATAAACACCAGCTGACCCACTTAACCAACCGATGCAAGCTCCAGCCAAACAATCCAAAGGCCAGTGAGCACCAACCATAATGCGTGATAGACCAACTAAAACAGCCAGCACCAGGATTGAAGTTTTAAAAATACCATTGAAAGTTTTATTCTTAATTTGACAACTCAACAAGATGGCGGCTACAGTTGCAAAAATTGTAATCGTATGCCCTGAAGGAAAACTATGCGTTTTTAAAACAGGCCCAATGACGTGAAATTCAATCGATTCTAGTATTCCAGATGGCCTTGGAGAGTCAAAGAGCCTTTTCATTCCGACTGACAAGAATCCACCTAAGGGTACAGCAGCTACGACCGCATAAATCGTTTGAATCGATGTAATCGAAAAAATTAACAACATGGGCCAAAGGATTCCAGTGTCACCCAAAAGAGTTAAAAATGCCCATATCTTCTCATCAACAAGATTACCAATTGAATTAATTTCTATAAATCCATCAATATTTATTCTCAAGTTCATGAGTTGAAAAATTGAAAAGAATGCCAATAAGACTGCAGAAATTACAATACTCATTACAGGGCTTCTACTCTGCAGATACTTGATTTTATAATAGTCACTTTTCAAGTTGGTTTCCTTCACCTTGCCAACCACTGCATTTTGAAAAATTGAAATGGGATATCTGTCGGTTGAAATGATAAATAGGCAATTGCTCTATCAGCTCACACGACTCGAACTGACTTTGTTCAATTGGTGCTTTAAAAGGCATCATTGACCAGTCAACCCACAGTACAGACTCATTGACCTTAATAGTGCCAAACCAAATATCAAACTGATCATGATGCGGATCAATGATATTTACTGGAAATGGTCTTGCATACCAAGCTACTCTGCTTGCTAGAGTCCAGTTGGAGACTGCTATCTTATCAATTTGATATTTTTTTAGTAAGCCAACCGCTTTTTCTCCTGCTTTATCCCAGCCATAAAGGTCTGCAAATGGATTATTTTTGGATTTTTCCTCAAGTTGATTAGAATTAAATGTTTTTTCTTTCTCTGTCTCCTGACCAAATCCAGCTGTATATAAAAAAACAATCAAAGTTAATGAACTTAAACCCTGAAAGATCAGGGCTGCGCTAAATTTATTAAAATTATTTATGCCGAGCTTTTCGAATTTGAAAGCGATATATGGAATCACAGCTACCAAAGCTGGTGCAGCCCAATGAGGTAAGGTGCTTCCACGCCCCGAGAGGAGGATTAAAATAACTAAAGAAGGTGACGAGAATATAAGAAAGAAAGACTTGATTTTATTTTCTTTGAAGCTACTACCCTGCTCAAAAGGAACTTTCTTTGTAAAAAGACCCATGGACAGCAAAGGACCATAGGCAAGAATCAAGACGAGTAAAAATACTATGCACTTTCTCAGTAACCACTCGGATGAACCTGCTGCGTGGTTCAATTGGTAATTGAACGATATCCAATCATGTTGCTGATTCCAATACAAGACTGGTGAAATACAAACAAGTGCAATGACAACGGCAGTCCATAATTTGACAGATAACAGAATTTTCAATCCAAATTGTTTCAAGATCAAATAAGCAATTGATAAAGCAAAAAAGACCGATGTATATTTAGTCAGTCCCGCTAATCCAAGCACCAGTCCTAAACTCATCCAACTATTCCATGTTGATTTTTCGTAGGATTCAAACTCAAGAATATTCCATGTGCAAACCATCATGGCAAGGACCAATGGGATCAGCAACGTGTCTGGCACCAAGGCAAAGGAGAGCAAATGCAGCAAAGGGCTGGATATAAATATTAGGATTGACCACCTTATCCATCTACTTTCTTTCTGATCAATTTTTTGTTTTATCAAATTATTTTCAATTTTTTGCGTCATTTTCAAGATCAACGCAAAGCTAAGCAACCAACATAGTGTGGGTAATATTCTTAGAGAAAACTCACTCTCATTTATTTTATAAAAAATATATTGGAGCCAACCCACCATTGGAGGGTGATCATAATAACTCCAATCTAAGAACTTTGCATAAAGTGCATAATGAGCTTCATCAGGGGACAGCCCAGTGTAATAAGCCAAAGAAAGATGTATACACAGTACAAATAAAATCAGGTATATTTCAAGTCGTTTAAGTTCAATACTTTTCAATAAACTCAACATATTTTTTATTTATTAATTTTCTTAGGCCAAACAATCAAAGAAGTTGCAACATAATTCCAAACTACACCCACCAAAACACCTGCGACCCCAGAAGCTATCCAATAGCCATAATCCTTGTAAATCAATGATGCGACTCCAACGTTGGCTAATGCTCCAACGCTACAAGCTAACATAAATTTTAAAAGTCCAGTCCAAAATTTAAATCCTACAAGCTTTTGATCGCGGTAAGTCAATATATTGTTTAAATTAAAGTTAAACACCATGGCCAAGACAACTGCAGTGGCTTGAGCCCAGGTAAAAGGCTGTTCCAATATTTTCAATACAAATCCCAGCACCAATAAATGGATACCTACACCCATTGCACCAATACATGCAAATGAAATTAATTTTGTTGGAATGTACTGACCAATTGTTTTATCAACCAACAAAAGAAAATAATCCCAAATCACTTTTTGATCTAACTTGCTTTCACCTGCATACCTTTGTCTGAACTGAAAAGGAATTTCCTTAAAAGTCAGTTTCTTTGGGGAGGAGACGAAGATATCAAGTAAGATTTTGAAGCCCATGTTCGACAATCGGTAAACGCACAAATCAAATGAATCTCTTTTCATCATAAAAAAGCCACTCATGGGATCATTGAGTGTGACGCCTAATATTTTTTGACTGATGACGGTGGCTATTTTGCTAGAGCTTTTTCGACTTTCGTCCCAATCGCCGACTCCTCCTCCCTCCATGTACCGAGTGCCCACCACCAGATCATAACTTTCATGTTCAAGCTCGTGGAGCATCACGGGAAGAATGCCTTCATCATGCTGCAGATCGGCATCCATGACAGCAACGTAAGGCGCACTGCTTGAAAGTATGCCCTCAACACAGGCGCTTGATAAACCTCTTCTGCCTACTCTCTTGATGCATCGCACACGAGAATCCATCAAAGAAATCGATTTTGCCTTTGTTGCAGTGCCATCAGGTGAGTCATCATCTACAAAGATGACCTCCCAATTGACCTGACTCAATGTCAAGTCAAGCCTTTTAACAATTTCATCTAAATTATCAAACTCGTTAAAAGTTGGTATGACGACAGATAGCTTTAGAGTCATGTGATTAATCTTATTGGTTTTTCAAGTGCACAAACTTTTAAATTTCAAAATACATGAATGTGAAGATCATATTAAAAAACTTTTGTGCTCTGTTCGTCTAGTAATTCTTTTTTTGATCATCTTGGCCAAACAATGTAAGAATTCAACTTAGATTCATTTGAGATTTTCATACAAGATTTTCTCTTCAAGATTGATGTTAGATTCAAGCTCATCTGCTCAAATCCTCTTTGAATTACTTCAATTCATGACCAAGCTCCAAAATATACTTAAATCTTGCTCATCGAAACTTTTCAAGATGTGCATTACTGTCATTGATCAAGTTTAAATTCAGCTCTCCAAAATCAAAAAAACCCAACTCTTCGGTTGAGAAGAAGTTGGGGTCATTGAGAAAAAATTTAATTCTTATGATACTTTAATCAAGTGTCAAAGAATCAAAATCAGCTTAAGAAGCTTTTTTGTTGTAAGCGCTACACCAACCGTTTCCAGCAACTTGCTTGCCAGCAAACAAGGGGCAACCGCCAGCTGCATCAGTGGGCTTTCCTTGGTACAACTGGCAGTTTTTACAAGCTTGTGCTGCAGTATGTTTGGGGAATTTGGCACTATCAACCTTTGTCGTGTCAGCCTTGTAACCCAATGCAGAGGCTTGAGGATCAGATTCACTTAAATTGGCTGCTTGAGCAAATACCTGACCGCCAGCTATAGCGGTTCCAATAAGACTGATGTTGATAAAAAATTCCCGACGTGAGGTCATGTCATACTCCAAGTAAAAGGTTTAAATAAAAAATCATCTGGTGTAGATTATCTTTGAAAACTTGTCTATTTTCGTACACTTCAGCACAAGCTCAAGGATTCTCTGCAATACCCCGATAAAACACTCGAGAAAGCAGGCCATTGAGATCAACTCTTTGGCGCTCACACTTTAATGAATCTTTACACAAGGTTTTGAGGACCTGTAAAGCTCAGCCAATAGAACTACTGTCCAGGCAAAACAGAGGCTGGTGCAGGTTGTTGCAGCTGTTGAGCATTAGAGGACCCTTGTGTTTTTACGGGTGCATTGGTCATACCGCTGCCTTGCGCACTCCCATTGGGTAGAGCTGATGAGGTGTTAGTGGGACTGGCTGCTGGAGCTGGCAAAGAGGATGGTGGACTTGGACTTGAACTTGAAGGAGGGGCTTTGTTCATGTCAAGGCCAGTTGAATTGACCGCTTTGGCGGCTTCAACGGGTGTATCCACTTGAGTCGTGTCTAAAACGGGCAAAGCTTGCGTCGCTTGTATATTTACGTTTGCGGGAACATCGATAGAAGAATCCATCTTTTTAAAGCGGCTCTCAATCAAACCCACAAAACCATCCAAAGATTTTGGAGCAACGATCAACAACGCACCGATGAAGACCAAAATACCCAGTATCAGTTTGAGCCAAATACTTTGTCCGTTTGAATGCTGATCTTCTGACAAGGAGCTTGAAGCGGAGGACAAAGTAATTGGAGAGGGCGTAGAGGGTAGCCCGGCGGTCTCGAGATGGTTGATCTCACTTGCTGAGGGCGCTGACAAATGCCCGTGAACTTGATGTGAGGCAAGCTTTTTGACCGCATCTTGACTGTCAACTGAGGATTGCTGCCCTTCATCTTCATGGAGCAACAAGGCGTCTAGATCTTCTGATGATGACTGAGAGCGCGTCAAAATAGACGCAAATGACGCCTTGGGATCTGCACTTGTGACCAAGGCTTTAGAAGCCGCCTCGATAGAAATTTTCTCAGCGACAGATTCACTAGGCGATGAATGATTGCTTAGATCCGAATGATCTTCTGCATGATCCTCTATATGCACGCTTTCGGCTTTAAAAGAGTCCTCAAACTCGCTTAAAGTGACAGGTACTGGTGTGCGGAAGAAAAGCTCATCTTCAGAGACATTTAAGATGAGTGCAATTTTCTTCGCCACTGTTAACTTGATGGCGTGGCTGTAAAAAGAATTGTCACCGCCCTCTTCAAGCTGTCTCACTTGCTTGGTGGACAAACATGCTCTAACAGCCATATCGGCCAAAGTCCAACCCAAGCTCTCTCGCCTAATTTTTAACAATGATCCATTGATATCGTTGTCTACAGTCATTGCATTACTTTCAGCAGCAAGAGAGTGAGGGATTGATTACTTGTCTAACAGCAACTCGCCCTTGATCGAGGCGCCCTTTTGTACGGAGAGCGTTTGGTAAACAACATGCCCATCCACGGAGGCAGAGGAAGTGACGATCAGTTCATTACAGATCGCTGTGCCAGCAAATTTTCCTTTGATGTGCAAACTGTGACAACTGACCACACCCTCCACAGCACCTTTGGAGCCAATGGTCAACTCGTTGACCTGAATTTGCCCATTTAAAGTCCCCTCAACGTGAATAGCACCCTTGGCGTTGATCTCTCCTCGAAAAGAAAACCCCTCGCTCAAAATAGAAGGTTTGCTATTGGCTGGCGCAATCATGTCCATCACATTGGCCCTAGGCACTTGTGCAAGGGAGGTAGCTAAGTCGGCTGTATTTTCAATGGGCGGTGTAGACATGGCGTTTATAAAGGGTTCAATGATGGGGGGGGTAAGGTAAGGTGGCTCACTGTTGACGACACTCGTTGCAACATCAAGCTGGCTAGGCATCCTATCTTCAGCCCCTGCGACAGGCGCTTGATTGTTGGTGTGAAGTATGGATTTGTCATCGTCACCACTGTTATTTCTGGTTTTGAATCTCTTGAACATACTGTGCAGTTCTGATGACCTTTTGTGGGTTGACTGGGTAGCCGCCAACCAATATTTCTAAATGCAAATGCTTGCCAGTCGAAACACCCGTGTTACCCACGTAGCCAATGAGGGTCTCCGTGGTGACTGCTTCTCCGACTTTGACCATCATACTGGCCAAATGGGCGTAAAGGGACTCTATCCCATTTGAATGTCTAACCACGACCGTGTTGCCATAAGTTGAATGAACGCTCGCCATCACCACCACACCCGGCTTTACTGGATGAACTTTATCGTCTTTGGCTTCGTTGATCAAGTCTACACCCGTATGGAAATGAGGCTGATTGGTAAAAGGATGTCTTCTCACTCCGAAATCTGAGCTAACGGAAAAAGAGGTAAGTGGCATGGCCGAAGGCAATGCGGCCAAAACTTCCCTCATGGACCTGTTGGAGGCCAGCTCATTGGCAACTTTACCCTTTAAAAGGGCATTTGACTTTAAATCGTTGTTCAAGCTGAACCCACCATTGGGTGAGTTTCTTTGAATGATGTTGATGACTTTTTCTGTCAAACCGGAAGAGTCTAGTTGGCTCTTCATGCTGGTGTTTTCTTTTTCCACAGCCACCATGGAGGTATCCACAAAGCGGCGAATGCTCATATCTCGATCCCGAATGGTTTGCGCCAAACTGAGCATCTGGTCTTCAGAAATTTCGGTCGCCTCAGAAGGATCGAGCTCAAAAGAGGAACTGATCAATGCTTTAAAAACAGCTTGGTGCGACCGCTCTAACTTGGCTCTTGTCAGGTACAAGTCCAAGGTGATGATAAAAAGCACAAGGATGACTGAGAGCATTGTGCCGGACAGAACAATTCCACCTCTGACAAAAAGACGCTGTACTTTGGAGGAGATGTTGAAATACTTGAGGTCCCCATTTTGCTCCCAAATGATACGCGCGTCTTGGTACTCACGCGTCCATCCTCCAACCACAATTTGCGGCATGGAACTCAACCACATCCACAATGTGTTGGTGAAACTCATGGGTAAATTAGATCAATGTATAAAAATCAGTTGGTCACGATGGTTTGACTTGGAGCGGCCAGACTGACTTGGGCTCCAGGAGCGGCAGGCGCACCGGGGGCAGTTTGGTTCAAGGTACCTTGAACTTCGCCACCTTTTTCAATTTCAATTTCGACGTATTGAACCTTGCCCGCAATTTTTCCAGTGGAGCGAATGATCAAGCTCTTTTCACTGATGATGTTGTTGTGCAGCTCACCCCGCACGTCAAGCACCTTGGCCGATACGCGGCCTGTGATCTTGCCAGTTGGACCAACAAGAACCTCCTCCGCGGTCAAGTCACCTTCAATGACACCATTGACTACGGCTTTTGCTGGTACGGTGAAAGTACCTTTGACGATAACTCCATCGCCAATGACGACACTCTCAAATGATTCTGGCTGATTGGTCATGGTTGCTCCTTGGCCAAAATTTTAACAAACAAATGCATGATTTGATTTTATGAAAACAATGTATTTAATAAACCTGCACAAAAGATACAAGTTTAAGCATTTAACTTGATTTATTGAGGCAGCAAGGGAAAGAAAATATGAACTTAATTACTATAAATTTTAAATGAAATATTAATTCATTTTCAAAAATAAGGTTTTCTTCACAGCAGCGTTGACACTACCCTTGAGGCCGTTCAATTGGGCTTGATGGTTTGGGCATTGTGAATCACGTTCTTTGCATCGGCTTGCGCACTGGAGCTTCCAGAATTTTGTATCACCAAACCCAATAGTTTTGCGCCATGTTCAACGGCAATAGAGCCATAAGAAATGTCTCCGTGAACAATGGAGTCCTTATGAAACTCAACTCGCTCATCGGCATAAATATTACCTTCAATTTTGCCCGCCACCATGACCCTGTGGGCGGTGATGTCCCCTTTGACCTCTCCAGTGGCACCAATGGCAACAGAGACTTTATGGTCAGGTGCAGTCTCAATGTTTCCAATGACTTTACCATCGATGCGCACACTGTCGAGCAAAACCAAGCGACCATAAATTTGAGCCGATTTACCAATGAGTGTGTCAAACCTTTCGTTGGAAGCATTTAAAGATTTGTCTTTGAGTTTTTCAAACATGCGGTGTTTTCCGGTGAAAAAGGCGATCAACCTGGGGTAATCGGTATGATTTGAATGGGGTTGATCAATCTCCCATTTCTAAACATCTCATAATGCAAATGAGGTCCCGTTGAACGACCCGTTGAGCCAATCTGTCCTAAGGGAGTCCCTCGCTCAATGCGGTCACCCTCAGTCACAATTCTTTTTCTTAAATGTGCATACCTGGTCACATAATCCTCTGCGTGGCGCACTTCAATGACGTTGCCAAAGCTTGGGTCCCAACCGGAGCGAATCACCACACCATCGGCAGTGGCCAAGACAGGTGTGCCAGATTCGGCAGAAAAATCAATGCCTTCATGCATCGCCAATTGGCCTGTAAAAGGATCGTTTCTTATGCCAAAACCGCTCGTGTACCTAAAATCACCACCAACTGGAATGCCCAAAGGCAAGGCACGAAGCCATTTCAATTGATCCGTCCATTGGGTTTGCATGGTCATGACCACTGTTTTAAGGCGATCAACATCTTGCTCGGCTGTTTTAAATGCCACATCAAGAGGCTGACGAAAAAACGAACCCTTCAGATCCAAAGGTACAAAAGGGCCCCCCAAGCTGTCTGTTTTTTGGGTTCCCTTTTCTTTGAAACCAGGAGGTGATGCGATCTCCATGAACTTGTTTTTAATGGACTCCAGCTGCTTGAGCTCTCGAATAGTGCCTTGCAAATCCACATTCATTCGATCTAACTTTTCTCGATAAATCGATTCCATGCGAATTTGCTCAGATTCGGTGGTGACGCCACCTAAGCTTCTGGCCAATTCCGGGGAGTGCTCAACGGCAATCCTCAATCCAAGCAAGTTCAATAAAAAACCCATGATCACTAAAAAAATAGCCAAGCCCAACGCTGCACGAATGATCGTTGCAGAGGTGATGGATATAGTTTTAATGCGCCCGGTAGGACCGGACAACCACATGAGTTGCATGAATCACTTTTTTAACAAGGGAAGATCATTTTAGGCAATTTAAGTAATTTTGGAATGACAAAATCCTAAACTTTGGGATTAGATTTTTCTAGATGTGACATTTTTGAATCCTTTAGAACTAAGTTCATCAAGGAACTAGGGTTAACCCTAATTTTGAAACATCCAACTGCTCACAGATTACTTTTAATTGAATCGACCTTTCAAGCACAAACTTGACGGCCAGTTCTCCATCAAGGCCTGTACTCCATCAGGGTAATGGTCTGGTTGTTTGCGTCAGGTAGTTGCATCCTTTGGCCTTGAAAAAACACCCTCACCTGCTGAGCGGCCTTCAGACTGAGCTTCCATGGGGAAGAACCGGTGACGGATTGTGCAGCGCCCGCCTGTAAACTGAGTCGATGGATCTTGTTTTGACTGTCCTCTAGACAAATGACGGTATCTGAAAGCGCCTCTACATGAACATAATTGGAAGGTTTGTAGGCCATCGTGGGTGCAATTTCTGGCCCTTCAGCGGTAAAAACACACTCATTGGCCTTGTCGCCAGGTGTTTTTGCGTTTTCAGCGCTGATAGGGTTGGTTGACGCACCAGACAAAACGCTTGATGGGTTGATCTCGGGCGAGTTGCTTGCCATAACGGTGTTAGAACTTGAAACTTGGGGGTTTAAAAGCTCACGGCCTAGTTGTTCTCTCTTCGAAATGACTTCCTCTGCAGGATGGGTCGTGACCTGGGTTTTCTTGACAGCTTGAGAACTCTGCGTGATCGACTTGGGATTTTCTGAAGCCGATGGGCTCAGCCAATGAACCAACCAGTTGCTGGATAGACTCGCCAAAACTTCAAATTTAGTGTTGGGTTGTGAATTCAATTCAGAAGTCAAGGCATCTTCCTCTGCATGGCGCTCATAAAACCAAACAACAAGCATCAGCAGCAACATTCCAACCGAAGACATCACATACTTTGATGAGATCAACCGGTTAAGTCGGTAGGCAAAAACAGTGAAGAAATCCCTGATTGGACGAGCATCTAAATTTCGGCGACTCATTTCTGCGATCGCATTGATTTCTGAATGAGACGACACATGGCTACTTCTGGCCTTTTCATCCACCAAAGGCATGCCATTTTCTTGAGCGTTTTGGCCTTTGAGCAACAAAAGCGTCAATCGCTTGCCAACAGAATATTTAATCCTCTCACTGTAAAAAAGTGAATTTCCTGACTCTTCAAGCTGGCTGATTTGAGCCACTGACACTGAACTGAGCTTAGAGAATTGGACAAGGTCATGCCCAGCCTCAAGCCTGAGCTTCTTTAAGCGCCGAGCATCCGCAGTTGACCAACTTATTTCTTGCATTGACCGCAACTGTTAAAAAGTAGGGAGACTGTCTTTGAAGAGCAAGTTTCGATGAAATCGTCAAGCCCTCTCGCCAAAAAATACACCAACAAGATTTACCAGGTAAGCCTCATGGTTTTGGCCAAAATAAATATAAAGACCAAAAAGAATGAAGGGATCAAAATAACTTTGAAGTCAATCGCATGAACTTAAACACATTTAACTTCGATTCATTTCATCCAAACACATTGCATCATGGCAAAATAAAGTCTTATTAAAACAAAAAATCATGAAAATGACGTGTTAAAGAATGCTTTTCTTCAAAATATGCTCTAAAACAACGCTCAATTTAACACTTTAAAATGCATCCATGAACCCCAAAATCACTGCTTTTGAGATCAAGAACTTAGATCTCCCACTGATCTCTTTTGTGGTTAAAAGTCCAGATTTAACCTTGCTTAAAAACGAGTTGAGCCAAAAACTGGCTGATATACCGGATTTTTTCAGTGGTGAGCCCGCCGTGATCGATCTGACAGCACTCCATGATGAAGATCTGCCTGAGCTAGATTTGGGTGGTATCAAAGCGCTCCTTGGCACCTATCACCTTCATCCTTGGGCCATTAAAAGTCATCAACAACAATTCATCGAGATGGGCAAACATCTCGGATTGCCCGAGATATCGGCCTTTTTGCCCTCATCCACCCATTCAAAAAAAGAAGCACAAAAAAACCTCCATGCGGCAGATCTAGAGGCATCAAGAGGACCTCACACTCAGACCGAAAAAATCATCGAAATCAAAGAAATCGTTCAAGAAGCGCCTGCGGAGAAGTCTCCAACCATGATCATCACCAAGCCCCTCAGATCAGGGCAGCACATTTATGCACGAGGTGGCGACTTGGTGATCTTGGCCATGGTCAATGCAGGCGCAGAGGTCATGGCCGATGGGCATATCCATGTGTATGCCCCTCTTCGGGGAAAAGCCATTGCGGGTGCAAGAGGCGATGCCACGGCTCGCATCTTTACTTCATGCCTAGAGGCAGAGTTGCTCTCGATTGCTGGCATTTATAGGACCAGTGACAACGCTTTACCCAAAGATGTTCATGGCCAAAGCGCTCAAATCTTTCTTGAAGAGGACAAGTTGGTCATGCGCAAATTGAATTGAAATCTATTTCTCGCGTTCATGTAAAGCGCGTCCTTCATCCAGTAAACTTGCAGTTGTTATCGATTTGGATCAGTAAAGGTATTTTTTTATGGCAAAAATTGTTGTGGTCACCTCAGGTAAAGGTGGCGTTGGCAAAACCACCACAAGTGCAAGCTTTGCATCAGGTTTGGCCCTAAAAGGCTTCAAAACCGCCGTCATCGACTTTGATGTGGGCCTGAGAAATTTAGACCTTATCATGGGTTGCGAGAGACGTGTGGTTTATGACTTCATCAATGTGATCAATGGCGAAGCCACCTTGAATCAAGCCTTGATCAAAGACAAGCTTTGCGACAACCTTTTTGTCCTTGCAGCGTCTCAAACCCGAGATAAAGAATCCCTCACTCAGCACGGTGTTGAGCGTGTGTTGAATGACCTCCAAGGCATGGGATTTGACTACATCGTTTGCGACTCACCCGCTGGAATTGAAACTGGCGCGATGATGGCCATGCATTTTGCGGATGAGGCCTTGATCGTGACGAACCCTGAGGTGTCATCCGTGAGAGATTCGGATCGAATTTTAGGCATGCTCAGCAGCAAAACATTGCGTGCCATTCAAGGTGCTGAACCTATCAAAGAACATCTTCTGATCACCAGGTACAACCCCAATCGAGTTCAAGAAGGGCAAATGCTTTCATTGGAAGACATCAAAGACATCCTACGAATCCCTTTGATTGGCGTCATCCCTGAGTCCGAAAGTGTTCTCCAAGCGTCAAATCAAGGTCTTCCCGCCGTTCATCTTAAAGAGACCGATGTGTCTGAGGCCTACAAGGACGTGATCACTCGCTTCCTTGGGGAAGATATTCCTTTGCGCTTTACAGAGCCGCAAAAGACGGGACTCTTGAAGCGTATTTTTGGAGGTCGATAATCAAATGTCTATCCTTTCGATGCTTCTTGGTGAAAGAAAGAAAACTGCAAGTCTTGCGAAAGAACGTTTGCAAATCATATTGGCACACGAACGCGGCAATGGACGCTCCTCTCAACCCGATTATCTGCCAGCTCTGCAAAGGGAGTTGATTGCGGTACTTTCTAAATATGTGAATATCAACCCCGAAGATATTCGTGTCAATTTGGAAAGACAAGACAACCTGGAAGTGCTTGAAGTCAAAATTGAACTCCCAGATGCTCACTAAAAATCATGGATTTTGAACTCGATAAGTGCTGTATCCCTCGAACAACACCCCTCAATTTGCTCAAGACTTCATTTGTTGCAACAAGACAATTGAAGCAATTTACATTATGATTGCAATCAAAACCTAAACCTGATGGGCACTTTATGAACGATAACACCTCGAAAAACAGCATTTTTATTGGCCGCGGAGTTACTTTTCAAGGCTCCATCAAGGCGCCAAATCAAGCCAAAATCGACGGTCAAATTGAAGGCGACATTGAAGCGCAAGACGTTTTCATTGGACCTTCTGGCTCAGTTTCTGGCAACACGACCGCAAATCTCATTGACGTCCATGGGCAATTGAATCAAACCGTCATCAGTCGTGAGCTTTTGATCATTCGTTCAACAGGCAAAGTTGCCGGATCTCTTCAATACGGAGATATCCAAATCGAACGCGGTGGCCAATTTCTAGGTGATATGGACTTGGTCTAATTTAACTAAATTTCACGATCTGGCACCAAACGATCCCTAAAAAAGTAAATTCTGATCGCTCGCTGATATTACGCGTTTGAAGTGCCAATACGCTTAGCTCTTATGTTGGTTCACGCTTTAGTCTCACTTGTTACTAAGCCTTCAGTTCTTTAGCTGGACATATCTCACTACTAAATTTCCTCAACAAGTAAACTCCTAAGAGTTGACATACAAAGGATGTTCAAGTCTTGATGAGCTTGTAAAAATCAACGGTGAGGGAGAGTTGTGATGAAATCTCTAATGATACGGGGGAACTCCATATCTGAACCGTAATACATATGTAACCCAGATTGACATGGATCCTTGGGTTCCGATTCACCTCCCTCAACCCAAGCAAACTTTATATCAGCATTTGACGATCGCATGAGCCGATGGTAGTTGATCATTGCATAGTCACTCGCTGCATTTGGACACTCATCCCTTTTGTGATGAATGAATAAAACAGGAAAGTCGATTGTTTCAGGAAAGTTGAACGAGGACTCATTCCTGATACCAGAAGCAATCATGCCAGATATCAGTGTGGCTCGCTTGCGTTTTTGTAAATAGCGAATGAAATGACCTAGACTTACACCTCCGTTGCTATGACCCATCAGCCAAATAGGTAAATTGGTTTTGTTCTTATAAAAATCGATCACACGCTCAATTCGAACCATATGCTCAGCTGTCGCCCTAGAACTTAAATCACGCTGATTTAATGCAAAAGGAAAATCTATGACAACGACATCAAATTGCTCAAATCCTAGAGAAGGATCAGTCAAGGCTTTAAGGGATCGGTAATAGGAGTTATCGATTTCAGTTTTATCTTGTTTGAGTCCAAGATTGCCACTTCCCCCCGGAACAAATACGATCAGTGCTTTTGGATTGATTCCTTTCCAATAAAGGGTTTGAGTAGGAACATAACTCACAAAAGAACTGGAACTGTTTTTATCTACCCCAATCACCTCTGTATGGCAGGCAAAGGGGGCAAGCATTGAAAAAATTGAAACTATTATTTTTTTCACACAACAGTCAACATAAAGTTATCAGTATGATTAAAGAATACATTTTTGAAAACCAAGGTCATTCTTTTGTTATTTTCATTTTATGAATTCTTTTTATTTAAATGTTCAATATATTTTAACCTAAAAGTTGATGTAGATGACGAAACCGTAATCAATGCGGAAGTAAAAAAACAAAAATGACTTCATTAGTATCCCAACGTTTTTCAGATGAGCGTGAGCTGAATTCACGTTCAAATCGTCGACGGTGTAAAACACAGTTTTTATTTTTAAAATCAATATGTTAACCGGGGGTTCCGCTCAAACGCTGGGACGCTACTGCTATTACTTCTAGTTTTGAATTTAAATAAAAGATAAAATTAAATAACTTTATATGTCTAATTTTTTCTAATTCGGGGCTTGATGAATGAAATTTTTTAAAAACTTAAGTTCACTGTTTTTTCTTTTCCTGTTTTGCTCTCTTAGCAACTCGCAAACCATTTCTAAAAATCCTTATGGCTTTAAAGACATCGATTTTGCTGACAAGCTCCTTAGAATTGGTGCCGGCCCAAAAGGAGGATTGATTTATCCAATTGGCGAATCGATATGCAATTTAATAAATAAGAACACTGATTTTTCAAAAGTACGTTGTGTTCTGATTGAGACGCCTGGAAGTGAATTTAATGTCATGGGGATTGGAAACGGTTCTTTTGAAATAGCACTTTCACAGGGAGACAATCTTGTCAGAATGACAGCGGATCAAGATGATGGTCCAACTCCATTAAGACTCGTATCTGTTTTAGGTTACGCACCAATTAATCTTTATGTTAAAAATAATATAAATTCAATAGATGACCTTAAAGGTAAAAAATACAATGCCAACACGCGCGGCACAGGGCATGCCTCCAGCGGAGTTGATTTTTTAAATGTTGCAAAATTAAATCAAGAGAGCTTCAATTCTACGGTTCGAATTCCCCCTTCAGAAATTGGAAAAGAGTTTTGCAATCAAAACATAGATTTTGGTATTTTTACTGCCCCTCATCCATTACCATTATTTAATGAGATTTATAAATGCAATGGCAAACTCTTGGAAATACCCAAAGAAATGATAGAGAGTATGAAAGAAAACGTGCCAACTACCAAATCAGTTCAAATTTCTAAGGGCACATATTCAAACTTAAAACAAGACATTAATTCCGTTGCTGTACCTTTGGTTCTTATTTCATCAGATCAAGTTGACAAAGAGGCAATTTATAGATTGGTTAAAATTTTAAAAAATAATTTTGAATTATTTTCATCTAAATTACCCTTCCTTTCTAAACAACTCGCCACAGTAGAGGAAATGAATGGTTTGAATTTTGAATTACACGATGGATCTATTCAGGCTCTAAGTAGCTCTAATTAATGAATTGCTGAAAATGAAATACTCCAAAATATACAGTGCGATTTGTTTTGCATTCTCTCTCACACTCGCACCAGCTGCGACCTACTCATTCGATTTGCAACTCAATGCCGATAAGTCATTGGAGTTGAAAGACATGGCCAAAGCCATGAGCGCAGTAGGAGACATCAAGTCCAACAACACTGTGAATCAAATGGTCATTGAGGCCGTCAAAATGATCGGCAACTTAGATTTTGAGAAAGCAAGTTCAAAACTCAATCAAGCTCTGAAGCTAGATCCAAGTAACTCCAATTTGCATTTTCTCAATGCATTGAATTACCACATGCAAGCCAAAAAAGGGGACGTGAAAAAGACTGAGCTTGCTGTGGAGGGTTACAAGCAATCTATCAATTTTGACCCAAGCAACGCCAATGTTCATTATTTTTTAGGCAACGCCTATTTTGAGATGCGCAGTTATGCTGAGTCGCAGTCTTCTTTTGCCAATGCGCTGATTCTGGCGCCTGAAGATACTGAAGTTGCGTTAAGACTCGTTGCATCTTCTTACATGGCTGGGGATCCTTCTACATCGTGTGCAGTTACCAATAAAGTTCTCAAAGAGATCAACAACAAGAGTGCAAACGCCAAACAAATACTCAAGGTCAGTATTCCGGTTTTCTCATCGTGTAAAAGTTTTGATTTGGCAGAAAAATCATTAAATGATCTTAAAAAGCTTGATCCTTCAGATCAGGACATCCCATTGTTAGGCAGTCGAATTGCTGGGTGGAAGGTTTTCTTTTCCTCCCAACCCGCGCTTGCATCGAACGACAAAAATACAGGTCGAATGATGAAAACAGCGGATGGTGCATCAGATAAAAAAGACGATGCCAAGGATGAGGAGCTGGGCTCTACATGTGGTAACTTGAGTGGTTTGGAGGAAAAAGATCGCAATCGAATGGTTCTTGTAGACGTTGTGCTTCTTCGAACAGAGGACACGATCAACACGTCTAAGGGTGTGAACCTGATGAATGGCTTGTCTTTGATGTTTGGTACAGCTGGGGCTGCAATGAATGGCGTGGCCTTTAGCAAATCCATCCTTAATGTAGATGGTAACACCACCATCACCAGAGGCATCACCGTACCTGCACTGACTTATTCTATGAACATTGCTGATGCCAACAGCACCTTGACTGAAGTCCTAGCTAAGCCGAGTTTGACCACCATGGAGTGCAAAAAGTCCGAGTTCTTCTCTGGAACATCTTTGACAGCAGCCGTCGTCTCATCAGGTGTTGGCGGAGGCTCTGTGACCATCGACAAGAGTTACGGCGTGAGATTGGGCGTGACCACAGAAATCATACAAGGTAACCAAGTTCGTATGAAAGTGGACGCTTCAAGGACGTTTTTGCAGCCACCAAGCAACGACATTGGTTTCACCTACAAAATTCAGATTTCTGAAATTCTAGCCTCTGCCAATGTGGTCTTGCGACTAGGCGACACGTTGATATTGGGTGGATTGAGCGAAACGGAAACGGACAACTTGCGAGATGGCGTTCCTGTACTACAAGATATTCCAGGCATTCAGTACCTTTTCTCCAATCAGCAGGTGAAGAAATACAACCGATCTGTGTTGATGCTGATCACGCCAAGGCCCGCCAGTTACACCTGGTTATCTGACGCCTCAAGAGAGGCCGTGGACCCCAACAACCCGTTCTCACCAACCATCAATGTTTTAAGAGCGCGGTATGTGGACTGGTTTGAGCCCTTCCCCAATCTCTCTTCTGTTTTCAATTCAGTCAATGCCACCAATCTCTACAGAGAGTTCAGGACAGGAGATGTGACACTTGAGAAATGGGACCGGATGAATTCCACCAAATACAGGCTTCAACAAGCCTTGGACTTTCTACATTATTGAGGTTAAGGCTATGATTAAAAAATTACTTATCGCTGCAGTCACGTTGACAGCCTTCAGTTCATACTCTTTTGATGTGAACGATGTCGAAAAATTCCGATCTGGAAATTCCTGCTATCAATGTGATCTTCGTTATGAGATCAACTTTCGCAAACAAGCACCTGGCGGAGATTTTCGTGGTGCATACATGTTCAATGTAAATTTCTACAAGTCCAACTTTGTTGATAGTGATTTTCAGAGTGCCAATTTGATCCAAGCCGATCTGAATTTCGTAGACTTTAGTCGCTCCAACATGAACAAGGTCGCTTTAAGAGCGGCCAACTTAACTGGTGCAACACTAAGAGGAGCAAAGATCAATCAAGCCAATTTGTACGGAGCCAAACTTGATATGGCTAGCCTGAATCGAGCTGAATTAAAAACAACTGATCTTCGAAAGGTTTTTTTCAATAAAGGCTTTGCTGTTAATGCAGTTTTTTCTTACGCAAATATGAGCAACGGCTCTTACAGATACACCAATTTTAGTAAATCCCGCTTCATTGGTACGATTATGAACAATTCAGATTTCTTTGGATCTGATCTTTCAAGCACAAATTTATCAACAGCCCTTGTTCAAAACAGCGATCTTAGCAACACAAACTTGTCATTTGTCAACTTAGAGGGAGCGAACTTAAAAGGGTCAAAGTTAATCAATGCAAATCTATCTGGCGCCAATTTATCTAATGTTGATTTGACCGACGCAGACCTGACTGGAGCAGATTATGAAACCGCTCTTTTGAATGAAGTTAGGGTATGCAGAACAAAATTACCTAAACCCATTAAAAACAGTTTAGATTGTGATTCAAACAGATCTTAACTTTATTTAACTTTTTTGCATTGTCTCTTTTTTTAATATACTTTCTAAAGATTCGAATAATCCAATGATTGAGCATCTATGTGGTGATTTACTCAATGTTTGCAACTTCTTATACAGGTGATGTGCAATTTCCAAGTGATCGTTGAACTCTGACTGTTCAGAGCGCATCCCACTTTAATGAAATTGACATGTTTTCTTTTACATAGGAATTTGCTGATCATTCTTGCACCATTCAAGTTAGCTAGAAAGACCCTATTTCAGCGTTTTTGCCACAGGGTCTTACCAGTGCCCTTAATTTCTCTGCCAAGCAATTAAAGATTGAATCCATCAACTTTGTCAGTTCCCACATCTAGAGAACTTAGCTCTTTTACATAAACTGTTAACATAACTGTCATTGGTGTTACAAGATTGTCCAATATAATTTGCTTGGCTCATACAGAGCTTATATATCCTGTGAATTAGGTTTCAAGCTTTATTTCACACAGATACTTCAACCATTTGACCCAGGGATTTAAATGAACTCTTTTAAATTATTGTTTTCGCTTGTAGCCATCAGCTTGGCCGTTTCTGCATTTGCTAAAGAGAATCAAACCGACGCGGTTGGTGACGATGTCATCAAAGCGCAAAACAGCGCCCTCACCAGCGCAACCGAAGGTAAGGGGTTTGGACCTCAATCTCCGCGTGATATTACGTCCAAGGGCGGCAAAAATGCCCGCATGTTCGGCACCGCTCCCGCTTATCAAGCCATGAATTTGTGCAACATTCACTTTCACACCAACGCTGAACACAAAGGCGGTGACTTTATGAAGTACGCTGGCAATGGAGATGGTAAAGGTGGGAAATCAGGTTTCCTCTACAGCGGTAATTTATCGGCCACCGAGAAAACCAAGTTAGATGCCGACGTTTGCTCTAGTGAACATGGCGGTCTAAATGCAGGTGATACGATTGAGGTGCACTTTGTGCATTCCTCTGCTCAGGTAACACCTGGACCCACGTTGGGAGCTTGTCTCAATGAGAACTTGTCCAATCCTCAATTGCGCGTAGAAGCTCAAGTGTTTGTGCTCGTTAACAACGCCAAAGCCGCAGATTTCAACCAGTTCATGGAGGTAGGACAGCGCAATGGATACCAACAAGCGTTGAACATTCCGTCAGACACTGGAACACCCGTGCAATATGCTGGCTCCACCAC
>Ga0209085_1000634_pt1 | contig 25048 bp, 27 predicted proteins | sample C_131016_EF_Meta_FD_187310 | JGI IMG/M metagenome (GOLD analysis project Ga0209085, IMG submission 187310) | Freshwater microbial communities from Lake Croche, Canada to study carbon cycling - C_131016_EF_MetaG (SPAdes) (version 2) | ecosystem: Environmental > Aquatic > Freshwater > Lake...
CACGTTCACTGTCACCGGCAAGGTGCAGAACATTGATCAGGCTCGGAGCGAGCTTGCCCGCCTGCAAGGCGACTTGAGCAAGCTGGATGAGTCTCAGCGAAGGCCGATCGCGGGCAATCTCGTCAAGCTCGGAAAGCTTGTTGAAGCCGGCGACGTGACATCGCTAGACACGATCCGCAAGCTGATCACCCAGATTGAGAACACGATCGGCAAGAAGCTCAAAATCAACCTGAGCACATCGGACGCTGACAAGAAGGCGACCGAACTGAAGGGCCGCCTGGACGCCCTCCGCGAGGAATTAAGGTTCACCGTTACGGGCGGCTTCTCTAATGCCGGCCAGATCGAAGCCGAGGTATCCCGAGTCACCGCCGACATCCAGAAGCTTGACGCCGCGCAGAAGACCGCGTTCGGCCAGCGAGCCATGCTGGTCATCGACCTTATCGGTCAAGGCAAGATTCAAGACGCTGCCATCGAGGTGAAGAACCTCCGCTCAGACCTTGACCAGCAAATGGAACTCAAGGTCAAGACGGACGCGGCCCAGAAGGCTGTCGATGACTTCAAGGCAAAGATGGATCAGGTGCGTGAGCAGAACGCATTCGTCATCACCGGTCGCCCGCAGAACAGGGAGCAGGCCGAGTCGCGGGAGTCGAACCTGCGAGGCGAGGTCGGACAGCTCAAGGGTGTGCAGCGAGGCAAGTTTAGGGGTCTGCTCGAGGACGCGGCGGTGGCCCGCGAGACCGGCGACCTCGTCAAATACAACGACGCCCTTGACAAGATCGACGCGAAACTGGGGAAGGCAAAGAGGTTCAACATCAGGACGGCAGAGGCCAAGAAGAATCTTGAAGACCTCAACAAAGACCTCCGCTCAATCGCCGACGCCCTCGGCCCGCCGGTCGGCATGAATAGGCTGAAGGAGGCTACGCAGGCGGCAGACGCCGCCGTCCAGAAGCTCGGCACGAGCCTTGACAAGACGAGGCTTGAGGCCGACATCGGCCAACTCCGCGTCGACCTCGGCGCTGCCGAGGGGCTTCCTGCCGGTGCCATGAAAGATCAGGCGATCGACAGTATCTCGACCAGGGCGGAAGGCATTGCGCAGGACGCGGGGCGGGTTGCCGGCAGTGATGCCGCCATCGAGAAGGCCAGAGTTCGCATCGCTAGCCTCAACGATGCGTGGGCGCAAGCAGTCCGCGGCCTGCCGGAAACAGAAGCCAAGGCAGACGCCTTCTTCACCGGCATAATGGCCGACATTGGCAAGCTTGACCTTGCCGACAGGATCAGTCTTGACCCGATCATCGCAGAGGTCATGAATCTCATTCAGACGGGAGCCGGCATCTCGACGGTCACCGCGAGGATGTCGGAGCTTGAGGCCGCGACAAAAGAGTTGGCATCCGCCGGCAAGGTCTCCACAGCGATCGAAAAGCTTTCGCCAACCCTGTCGCGTTCTGATCTTGAGGCGAGGCTGGCTGCCGCAAAGGCCGCAGCGACTTCGCCAACCCCTCTGACGACCCCAGGCGAAACGGTTGACGATGTCGGCCGCGAGGTTGAGCTGCGTGGCTCCCTCGGCAAGGACTTGGCAGATTCTTCGCGTGGTCTTGATCTGCTCAAGGGCGGGATCACGACGCTGAAGAGCCAGATCGACGCCCTGCCGGAGAGTGTTCGGGCGAGGTTCATCCCCGCAATCCGCGATGCGGAGAACGAGTTCGTCAGGCTCTCTACGTCATCGTCTGCATTGCCAGGGCAAATCGATGCCGCACGGCAGAGGGTGCAGCAACTTGCCACAGAAGCCTCTCGCGCCGCCCAGGCGATGAACTTCTCGGCGTCATTCGGCGGCGCGGGAGCGACGGGCGTCAGCCTCGGATTGGATCAGAGCGCCCTCCAGGGTTACAACGCGCAGTTGCAGATTCTGCAAGGGTATATGTCTCGAATTCCATCCGAGGCTGCTGGGCCTGCTGTAGCGGCATTCAATCAGCTTCGCAACGCAATAGCCCAGGCATTCGATGCGGGCACGATAAACACCGCCGAGACACGGCGAGAACTGGCTGCGCTTTTGCAGGCAACGTCGCAGACGACAGCGGCCCTAGCTGGAGTCAGTGCGGGTCGTATCGAGCGAGATATGCAACGAGCTGGCGACATAGGCCGCCAGGGATTCGACAGGTTCGCGCTGGCAGCGAATCAAGCCGGCTACGCGATCGACGACTTCTTGTCCTCGACGGGCGGCCTGGAGTTCAAGCTGCGCGCGATCAGTAATAACATCACTCAACTCGCGTTCATCCTCGGCGGCACGACGGGGCTGTTCATCGGCCTCGGTGCGGTCATCGCGGGCCAAGTCGCTATCGGTATCATCAAATGGATAAACAACGGCCGAACCGCCGAAGACCAAACAAAGGCACTCAACGAAGCCCTGGCTCGCCAGAAAAGCCTCGTCGAGGAGCTGGCCGAAGCGTTTAGGTCACTCGGCGACTCGGCGACTCGCGGCATATTTTCCGAGCAGGCGCAGCAGGCAAAGGATTTTGCTCGTGAAGTAGACAACATACTCAAGAAGCAGAGAGAGCTTGGATTGCAGCGGGTTGTCAGCAACGACCCTACGATTCAGCGCGAACGAGCAGAGCAGACAAAGCTCAAGAGAGAGATCGAGAAAGAAGAAAATCCAACAGTTAGGGTTGGCAAGCAGCAGCAACTACGAGCATCGGAGGAGAGAGAGCGGAGGCGGACGCAGCTCATCGGTGTGCAACCGCCGCCGTCGGCAGCGGAGATTCGCAGGGAAGTTCGGCTGCGGGCGACAGTGCCCTTTAGGAATGCAGCCGAAGGCATACCAGAAGGCACCGACGTAGGGTCAAGGGTGGCCCAGGCGGACGCCATTCGGCCGGCAGTCGATCGGCTCAAAGAGATTGTCTCTGAAGGCAACTCGTCATTTGACTTTGGTCGGTTTGAGCTGGCGAGCCGACAGCTTGAGGCACTCGGCAATCTTCTTGACAGGCTTGACAGGGCGATTGGCGATGCCGTCGCGCAGGCCGCCACAGATGTCGCGAAAGCGTCACGCGGCCCGGCCGAACAAATTCGCCAAGCCCAGGAAGAGGTCGCGGGGGCGATCGAGCTTGGTCTGCCTGGGGCAAGGCTGTTCGGTGAAGAGCTTAACAAATCCGCAGAGCAGCTCGAGAAAGCATACAAGAATCTTGAGAACGCTGCGGCAGGAAAAGACGAAAGCGGTCGCGACATCGGGCCGGCTGAACAAAAGGCTCTCGTCGATACCGCAAGCGCCGAAATCAACACCATCCAGGCCGAACGCGCCCGCATCGCCGCCCAGTCTGACGCCCTCCGCTACGAACGCACCGTTGACCCGCAGCGGCAGATCGACGCTCGCATGGGCCGCGCCACGGGCAATCTGGGGGCCGCCGGCCTTGAGGACGGTCGAATCGCTCGCCGGATGCGGGAGATTGAGAACGAGCGCGAGACGATTCGGCAGCGATCGGCCCTCCCCGAGTTCCAGACGCCCGAGATGGTTCGCGGTCTGCAAGACGCCGAGCAGGCTCTCAACGAAGAGGCCGCCGCAATCGAAGCCGCGACGATCGCAATCAAGATATTCGCCGATGCTTTGAATCGTGCCTCGGAGGAGGCCAAAGGCAACCTAAACTCGGCGCAGCAGCGAGCCGACGAGGCCCGTCGTGCCGATCTGGGCAACAGCACGCCGCAGACTCAGGAGGCCCGCAAGCAGGCAGAGGCCGACCTTGAGCGGCAGAGAGAAGCCGAGCGTGCTGCACAGACAGAGATCGCAGTCGAGCGGGATCGGCTGGAGCAGATGCAGAAACCAGATGCAGAGCGGATTCAGCAGATCGACGAGGAGCTGAAGAGCGGTCGCAGCCCAGGCGACGAGGCTAGGACTCGGCTTGCCGAAGAGCGTTCAGCGCTGGAGGCGGATGTCAGCGGCAACAACTCGGCGGCCGCCGCGGATGTCGCTCGCGCGAGGAAGAGGAGCAGGGCCGCCGTGGCCCGAGAACGGACATTGAACGATTTGGTAAATACAGCAAGAGACCTCGGCATTGACCCGACCGGCCTTGATGAAAAACAAATTCGCGATGCCATGCGAGATTCTGGCCGCGGCGACCTTGCGGACGATTTTAATCGCCGCAACGACGAGGACAACGCCGCGATGGCGGCTGCCGGATTCACCTTTGAGGAGCGAGGGGCTGGATTCTGGGATACCGTCACGAAGGCAGGCGAGGAACTCGCCGCCGCCTTGGCGCGTCAGGCCGAAGTCGTCAACGAAGGCGCAGCAAGACTCGCCGAAATGGATGCTCAGATCGCAGCCGTCCCAGAAGGCGACGGTCGCGAAGACCTAATCCGCGAACGCGAAGCCCTCCAAGCCAAGATGGAGGACGACGCGAGGGCGAGCCAAGCGAAAGTCGATGCCGCCCGAGACGCCAGCACACGCGAGGCCGAGCAGGCCAAGTCGGGCGAGCGTGGCCGCGAACTAACGCGAACTCCAGAAGAGAAATTCAAAGCCGAGACCGAACAGGGTCTCGCCGATATCCAGACATACTTCGAGAGGCGGGCAGAGGAGAACAACGGTATCCGCCCTGCCGGCGATGCGAAGGCCCAGGCAGATGCCGAGGAGCGTTTTCGCAAGGATCGCGAGAAGGAGGCCCGCACGGCCACGTCGGAGGGCCGCGGCGCTGAGCTAGGCATGACCGAACGAGATCGCTTCCGCCGCGACTTCAAGGAAGGCGCAGGGAAAGATATCAACGCCCGCGCCAAGGAACTCCGCGACCAAGGCGTCGATCCGACGAAGTTCCTCAAGCAAGCCGTCTCCAATCAGCTTGAGTCTGTTGCCCCCATGCTCAAGCAGTTCCAAGACGAGCGGCAGACCGCCCTGCTGCAAGGCCCGTCTCGAGCAGCTCTCAGCGTCTCCGACGTTTCGACGAGCCAGGGGGCCAGCGAACTGACCCGCCTCATTCGTGGCGACGATTCGGCGAAGGACGTGAACCTCGCGGAGCTGCGGAAGCAGTCAGGCTACCTTGAGGACATTAGGAACGACCTCAAGGCTAACAACCCAGGAGTTCTCCTCTAATGCCCAAGCTCGTCTCCGAACTCGCGCAGGGCAAATCATTCAGCCGCAGTGCCGAAGGTGGCGGGCTTGCCGATCAGGCCACGCGAACGTGGAAGATTCTGCTCAACTCGCCGAACGAGTCATTCATCCTTTCGGAAGCTATCGGCGTCAACATCGGCGACCCTCTGGGGTCGCTGAACCCGATCCCGTGCGTCAGCATCGATGTCAAGGCAGACGGCGAGAGCCGCATGGTGCGGATCGTCACGGCGCAGTATCGCAGTAACCCCGGTATCGGCAGCGTAGACCCAGGCACGCAGTCGCCGACATTGCGTCCAGCGTTGTATTCGATGACAACGTCGCTGACGGAGATCGCTGCGTGGGGCGGCGCGCCGGTGACGAACGGCGAGTCTGGCGCGTGGATTCCGGCGGTGAACCCTGTCGGCGATCTTGTGGATGGGGTTACGCGACTCGAGCCGGTCGTGAACATCAACATCGATCAGTATTCTTCTTCGGACATGAGCCAACTGCTGGCTTACTGCGGATATGTAAACAGCGACATATTCACGTTCTCGAATCTAAGCGTCGGCATTCACTGCTGTATGCTTCAAAGCATTTCGTCGCAGTCCATTGTTGAGCAATTTGGAGACGTGACGTTCAGAGGCTTCAAGGTTACGTTCGGGTTTGCTGTTAGGGCGCACTGGACAATCACTCGAGGTGGCTTCCAGGCCATTGGATGGGATATGGCCGTGCCGCAGACGGGGTTTAATGTCATCAACTACGGCCTATCGTCACCAGATGTCGTTGACGTTGAAGCATTGACTCTTCAGCACGACGAAACCGGCAAGGTGCAACTCAATAGCGCCGGAACGCCACAGACCTACGCTTTTGGGACTCAGACCAAAAGGACGAGGGCGATGGTTACGGTGCCCGCGACCCAAGGCGGATGGACACAGAGGCCGTCCGCCCAGCCGGTCGCACTCAACGACGACGGAACGCCGCGAAACACACGCGCGTTTCCGGTAGCCGAGAAAGTCCTCATCAACCGCATCTGCATCCAGCCCGAGATGGCTTTCGGCACTAACTTCTCAAACTTCGGCATACGCTGGTTCTCGTAAGGAGCAACCGAATCGTGGCACTCACGCTTCCAGTAACACGCGACATCGTTGTTTCCGAGAAGCGGAACTACGTCCTGTCCTATGCGTTCTGCGATCTCGGCGTCGTGCCGCTTGACGGCAACATATTCGCGAAGGCATACGCGAAGTTTTCGGAAAGCTCGCTTTTTGAGGGTTTCATTGGGGCAAGCGCGGCAAGGCCGACCATAAGGTTCTTCTCGCCTGGGGAAAAGCTATATAAAAATTCTGGAGTCACGCGGCCAGGAAGAATGATAAACGATTACACGGCGCTAATAGACTACGGAGTTGCCACCGAAGTCAAGGACGCTGATGCCCCCAGCCTACCGCACTCGATATCCAGCGGCGTCTTGAACGTCGTGATTCCGTTTGGCGCAACCTTCTCGCGGTACGTTGACCCCGTCACGGGCGTTATGAGCAGGGATGATATGTACCTGCCGAATGACCCGGCGCGGTACTACTACTTGATAATGGACGGCGACACACTGATCGGCAGCGGGACGATTTTCATCACCATCGATCTCGGCAAGCCCACCGTGGACAAAAACCAGAAGCCGACCGTCTGCTCGGTGAAGGTAGTGTGACTTATGGCCGAGTCCGAAAAATACCTGATCGGCGAGAGCCTTCGCAACAAGCTGAGAAGCACGATCGCGAAGGTGGACTCGATCTCGTTTGGCGGGCCGGTGAGCCGGATTCCGACGGCGCTTGAAGACGGCGGCTCTAGCTTTTCGCCAAAGGCATTCCGCGTCTGCACCGTCGCGGGCGCGTGGCCGATCGACACCTCCAAGAACGTGACGTTCTATGGCGTCACGGCAACGCCGAACACGGTCAGCGTTCTCAACAAGATCGTCAGCCTGCCATCGCCAAAAAGCACGGCGACAACCCGCATCGTCAACGTCGCCAAAGACGGCACCCAGTGGTATCTCGTCTCGTTCCAGATGTCGTCGAAGACGGCGGTCATGGCAACGGCAACGCAGACGATCACGTTCATGGGAAGCGCGACGACGCAGTCAATTACGTTTCTCAGCTCCGCCGAAACGAAAAAACTGACCTTCGCCGGCCCCGGCGAGGACAAGACGCTGACTTACATTGCGACCGCAACGGATGTCGATGTGATTTCGGGCGTAAGCGCGAGCCTTGATACGACAAATTGCAAAATATCTGTCAACACGACAACCACGAAAATAAAAGCGGCCGGAACTCCGACAACGGTCACATTCAAGACTTCGGGTGCGACCCAAACGGCAACCGTGGTGTCGATGGCAAATACGCAGACCGCCACAATCACGACATCGGGTTCCACGCAGACGGCGACAATAATGACTGGCACATACACGGCCACCTACGTTTCGCTGGAGATATAGCATGGCGTGCATCTGCTGCGGAAAAAGCTACTGCCACAAAAAAAGCCCGTGCGACCGGAACCTCAGAATCCAGGTTTCTTGGTGTGGAGTTACGGGGATAAGCTCTCAAGTAAAACCACTCGTGAACGGGTTGTGCGGCAACCGCCTCGGCGAGGGTGATTCTGGAAACGGGTTTTTTAGGTCAGACTATCTTGGGGATTGCCCTGGTCAGAGCATTGGAGACGGAAGATACACAAACAACTGGATCAACGTCCTGCTGGGAACTGGGTATGTGTTGAATCAACGATTCAACGGTCTTTCGTGCTGTCGAAGAACGTCCGTAGACGGCGCGACGATTGAGGGTGGCAGTGTAATTGTGAGCATCACTAGGTGGATGGCCGCTCGATGGGACTTCAGCTTCCCGACACTAAACGGCGCGGCCTCTCTCACCAAGAGATACTCATTTGAAGACCCCGGTGGTGCTGGATCGTGCTGGGGCGCGTTTTCCGGCATATGGAACTCATGCAAGGACACCGAGCCCGTTCTTCAACTGCTGGGCACAGACGTGGAGCCAGGAAAATTCTGCTCGTCAAACGAGACAGAGGGTGGATACGCAGCAGTAGACGGCCCGTTTGCTACGGCGGAATGTCAGACCAGATGCGAGAACCCACTGCCGTGATTAAATGCCACAGGTCACATCTTTTCGAGCGCTGCATCGAGCGGGGCTACACGCTTGAAGAAGTAGCGCCGTGCGTGGTCGCGCAAGATGGCGACGAGTTGACCGTCGATGTCGATAGCCCTTTTTACCCAAGATTTTCGCGAGTGGTCGCGCTAGCCCCCCCTGTCGCAACGCATGGCCCAGGCACCGAACTCAAGAAACTGCTGGCCGGCTGGCCGTTCCGAATCACAGCTTCGCCAGATTGCTCCTGCAACAGTGTTGCCGGCGAGATGGATTCCTGGGGGCCAGACGAATGCGACCGCCCTGAGAGGATCGAATACATCCTGGCCGCCATGCGGGAGAACGCCGAGAGGCGCGGATTGCCGTTCCTTGACGCCGCAGGCCGTTTTCTCATCAAGCGTGCTATCAAGAATGCACGCAAATCTCACGTTGACCAATAAAGACTACTAAGACACACTATACGCATGGCAACCCCACCAAAAGAGTTCGTCTTCTCCGACGACGACGACGAACAGGTCGAGGGGGGCGGCATCCCCGATGAAGATGGGTGGATTCACCTCAAGGAGAAGCCGGATGGACTTGGCAACGGAGATTCTGGAAAGCGCAAAGCCGTCGCCAGCAAGCCTAAGTTGGTTTCAGGGTCTGTCAAAAGAACACCAAGACGCCGTCCTGGCCGTTCGTGAGCAGTGGCGGAAGACCGCCGACTCGACGGGTGTCTCCGCATCTCAGATGGCGAGGACAATCGTTGAGAAGCTCACAGCTCGTGGCTACACACCTTCAAAATGGAAGCAAATCCAGCGATGGCTGACTCAGGAGGTCTGACAGGTGACATCCTTTCGGCCGCGGCGGCCGCCGCATCGCCGAAGCCGGCCGCCGACGCAGAACAGGTGACGCAGCGTCGTGAGGGCGACGTGCTCGAGGCGCGTTCGACGAGCCGCCGCATCAAGACGGTCGATGATCTCCTCCAGCACATCGAAGCCGACTTATTCAAGATGGAGGTAGCTGCGAGTGAAGCCACGAAGTGGGAGGTCGCCACTGCTGGCGACAACGGCGAGCCAACGGTCACTGAGCTGCACCGCGTCTGGGTGCGGCTCAAGCCCAAGGCAGGGCCGGGGATCAAGGAAGCCGTCGAGGCGATGATCGCGGCGGCTGGGCTCCCGCGGGCGAAGCAGAAGCCGATCAAGCCAAAAGGGCGTGGCGACCTCTGGCAAGTTCTCGTCGTCGCCGACGCGCACTTTGGTAAATACGCCTGGGCGAAATCGACGGGCCATGAGGACTACGATCTGTCGCTGGCCGAGAAGATGGTCGGCGATGCGGGGATGTCCCTGCTAGATACCGGCGACACATATCAGCCAGCCCGCCGCACGATCCTGTTCCTGGGCGACCTGTTCAACGCCGACGGCCCAGCGGGAAACACGACGGCCGGCACGCCGCAGGACAACGACGGTCGCTTCCAGAAGATGATTCAAGTGGGCTGCGACACGCTCCTGTCGCTGGTCGAGCGATCGGCGTCCACCGTTCCGACCGACGTGCTCGTTGTCAACGGGAATCACGACGAGACACTGACGGCCGCGTTCCGCAGGATTCTTCAAGAGCGGTTTCGCAACGACGGGCGGGTCGCCATCTCGCCGCACTACACGCGACGGCAATACGTCACTCACGGCAGCAACCTGATCGGCGCGGCCCACGGCGACAAGGCGAAGAAGCGGCTGCCGCAGATCATGGCGATGGAGGCGTCGTCCGAATGGTCGCGGTGCTGGTATCGAGAGTTCCACACCGGCCACCTCCACGCCCAGGCCGCCGAGCGGTCTATCGAATCGGTGGATTCTGTGGTGCTGCGAACAGCCCCGTCGATCACGCCACCAGACGAGTGGCACTCGGCGAGCGGGTACATCTGCTCACGGCAGTGCATGGAAACCTTCATCTACCTCCCCGAGGGCGGACTGACCGCCATGCACGTTGCGGGGCCGACACGATGAGCGACATCGACCGCCTCCACGACGCCTGCCGCTACGCCGTGCGGCACTCGCACGACCCAGACACTCAGAATGGTGCCGTGCTGGTGGCGGCCGGCGGCACGGTCTACGCCGCCAACTGCGTCCCGCCTGGGGTGGGACGCCCAGAGCATCGGCTCGCGCGGCCGTTCAAATACGACTTTATTGAGCACGCAGAGAGGGCGGCGATCTACAAGGCCGCTGAGATCGGCTTGGAGACGGCGGGGGCAACGCTCTACTGCCCCTGGTTCGCCTGCACAGACTGCGCCAGGGCGATCGTCTCGGCGGGCATCCGCGAGGTCGTCGGCCTGATCGCCCTCCGCAACGCCACGCCTGCCCGATGGCTGCTCAACGTGGAACTGGCCGAGAAAATGCTTGAGGAGGCCGGCGTCAGCCAGCGGCTGCTGGCCGGCAGCGTCGGGGTCACAATTCGATTCGACGGGAGGGATTTGCCATGCTGATCGGACTCTGCGGGCCGGCTGGAGCCGGTAAGAATACGTTGGCGAATTTTTTAACTGATTCAAACGGCGGCCCGTTCGCTCAGGTTGCCTTCGCCGACCCACTCTACGAGTGCGTCTCGGCGATCACGGGCCTCTCCGTCTCACGCCTCAAGGATCGCGACGTGAAAGAGGCCGTCATCCCCTGGCTCGGCAAGTCGCCCAGGCAGTTGCTCCAGACCCTCGGCACCGAGTGGGGGCGAGGCACCGTCCACCCCGAAATATGGATTCGCATCGCGATGGAGCGTGCAGCCCACCACTTGACCTTCAATGGCGTTGTCATCACCGACGTTCGGTTCGACAACGAGGCACAGGCCATCGTTGACGCGGGCGGCGAGGTCTGGCGGGTCGCACGCCCAGGCTGGCGGTGCCTTGCCGACGAATCGGCCGCGCACTCAAGCGAAGCTGGGGTGAGCGACCATCTGATCACCAGAACCATCGACAATTCGGGCTCCCTGGATGACCTCAAGCTGCAACTCAACGCTGCTACAATTTAAATAGGCTACCGGCCTATATTTTGTCGTCGCGGAGTCGCAGATGAGCAGCGAATCTTTCGTCGAGGCCGCGTTTCGCGTGGCCGAGCGTTTCGGCGTTCCCCTTGTCCTTCTGGCGGTTGTCCTATGGTTCGCAAGGGACGCGGCCGTGACGCTCCACAGCACGGTCTTGGTGCCGATCGTGAAGTCGCACACCGAGTTTCTGGACTCGACTCGAGAGACTCTGGACGAGATCGGAAAGACGCAAATGAAGCAGGCAGAGACGCTCCAGGCGATTGCCGCCGACCAGCACGAGATCAAGGCCGCAGTGGTCAAAAAGACCGGGCAGCATGGCGAATCAGCCACGAACTGAGGTGATGCTGTGGCAAATTTCAGCCAGCTTCCAGGTGAATTAGGGCTAACTTTTATACCTGGAGACGAATGTTCAATCGCAGTGAACCTGCAAAGGTCAGTCGCCGGCTACACGTTCACGTCATTTATCTATCAGACCGACACTTCTACAACGGGCGGCGGGACGGGCCTGCTGAACAGCATCGGGAAGACGGTCGTGGCCCCGACGATTTCGATATCTAGCACCACTGCTGGGTCGATGATCGTCGGACTTTCAGAGGCCCAGACTGGGGTTCTTTCCCCAGGAACCAACTACCGCTGGTTCCTTCGGTGGGTCGCCCCCGGCGACATTACTCGCACGATTGTTAGCGGCACCGTCACGCCAGTGGCCCCATGAGCGACATCTCTGTCACAGTCACGAACGCCGGCGCGACCGGCGTCTCCGTCGTTAACGGAGATGCGTTCAATACCGTTGTTGGCGACGGCGGCTCTGTGAATGTTTCGATTGGCGAAGTCACTCCCGGCAACGGAACGATCGTATCCGGCACGCTGACAATCAACAGTGTTGTTACGCTGCCAGCAGGCTCGTCGGCGTATGTGAAGAACGACGCCGGGACGGCCTATGCGGCGAAGCTTGACATCGGCCTGCCGGCGGGGCCGGCGACGAGCATCAACATTGGCAACACAACGACCCTGTCTCCTGGGTCGAACGCCACCGTATCTGGCGTAGCCAATGGCAGCAACCTCACGCTTTCGTTTGGAATTCCTCGAGGTGCCAGCGGACTCAACGGCGCTACGCCAAGTTTCTCCATAGGAAACGTGACGACTGGCGCGGCCGGATCGTCCGCGTCTGTCACTGCAACGACCGCCAACAGCGGAGCAAATGTCACCCTAGACCTAACGATCCCACGCGGCAATCAGGGCACGAACGGGACGAACGGGACGAACGGCACGAACGGGACGAACGGTGTTACGCCGAGCTTCGCCATTGGCAATGTGACGACTGGTGCAGCCGGATCGTCTGCGGCGGTGACGGCAACAACAACAAATAGTGGGGCTAACGTCACGCTAGACCTGACGATCCCGCGAGGGGATCAGGGCGTCAACGGCACAAACGGAACGGACGGAACGTCATTAACGCTTTCCGATGCCACGCCAGCCAACCTCGGGACGGCCTCTGCGGGAAGCAGCAACCTCGCAAGCAGAAGTGATCACACGCACGCGCTGCCGATTATCGCATACGCGAACCTGTCTGGCGTGCCCAGCAACTTCCCGACAAACACCACGCTCGTCTCGGGTTTGTCTGCTGGGTACGCGACCATCAATCACGGCCACAACTACGTTCAATCATTCAACAACTTGACTGGCAACCTCACGCTGGTGGCAGGAAGCAACGTCACGCTGACTGCAAACGGCTCGACCCTCACGCTGTCCAGCACTGGCGGGCTCGGTGCAAACGACTCAATCGATGGCGGCGACTACGTCGGGGAAATCTTCAACGGAATCACGATAACGTCGCAGCCTCTCAGCGCCAGCTCTGCGACGGCCGTTGTCTCATGGTCGTCGCAAACTTCGCCTTCTAATCTGACCGTTTCGGGCTTGTCTTATGCAAATGGCGCATTTTTCGCGCTTGGAACCGGCAAAGTTGCAACATCGTCAAATCTGTCGGCGTGGACTAGCGCGAACCTCCCGCAGAACTTTGCTGCATCGGAGATGTCCTACGGCAATGGGGCGTATGTTGCTGCTGGTAAATCTTCATCCGCAGGCGGCATACCGTTCCCGGTCGCTAGGAGCACTGACGGAGCAACATGGTCATCTGCGTCTGGCGACACTTCTTTCAGCTACGACTTTTCTTCTATTGCATATGGCGGCGGCCTGTTTGTCGCAATGCTGCAAGCACAGGCAAACTCGACGTACATCGTCAATTATTTCACGTCGCCAGATGGTTCGTCGTGGACGATGCGATCGATGCCGTACAACTCGGGGAACGCGGTGCGAACCAGCGCGGTTTCTGACATTGCATATGGCAACGGCGTTTTTGTTGCCACTGTAAATTCAGTGAATCTTGACACTCGGTCTAATGTCCACACGCAATATCTGACCAGCACCGACGGACTGACTTGGACGATTCGAGATTTGCCTTCCGCTTGCTGGAGTGGCGGCATTGCGTTTGGCAATGGCGTGTTTGTTTTGCTACCGCTTGCTGTTGGGAATCCTTACCCAGAAACAACTAACACTCTCTATACGTCAACAAATGGCGTGACATGGACTGCCGTGACGCTACCAGTGGCGAACTATTGGTCGCGCGTCAGATGGTGCGGCGGTGCGTTTGTGGCAACGAGGGGTGCTTTCGGTGTTGGAACCGGAACCGGCACAGACGTTATATGGAGTAGCACCGGGGCGTCGTGGACGCTCGGGTCGCTGCCGTCCTCTGGCGATTGGTTCTACGTCGCTGGTGGCGGCGGAACGGCTCTCGTAGCGTCGTCGTCGGCAATGGCAAAAGCGACTGTCGCGGCAGGCTCTGTCTCGTTTTCGACGGCAGCGACGATAGCGGGCGGGGCGACGTTGACGTATCAGTGGCAGGTCAGCACAGACACCGGCTCGACTTGGTCGAACATCAGCAGCGCGACATCATCAACGCTGTCTCTTAGCGGCCTTACGATCAGTGATAGCGGCAAGCGGTATCGATGCGCGATTTCCGCAACCGGCTCGGCTACCGCCTATACCCAACCAGCCATCCTCACGGTCACCTAGACACATGGCTAATAAAGTAAAACCAGCGCGGTCGTGGGTGGCAAACTATGTGCCAACCGTGCTTGACGCCAACGAGCTGGCGATCAACTGGGTGGACGCGAAGGCGTACACGAAAGACCCAGGCGGCAACATTGTCAGCATCACTCTCGGTGGTGGCAGCAGCGGTGGCGGTGGTGCCGACGCTGTGCTGCGGGCATTATTCGTCCCCGCTGCGCCAACAAGCGTGACGGCAAGTGCCGGCAACGCACAGGCAGTCGTGTCGTGGACTGCGCCAACCGTTTTGTCGGTCACGCCAATCACTGACTATGTCGTGCAGTTCAGCAGCAATTCCGGTTCTTCGTGGACAACTTTTGATGATGGCAGCAACACGTCAACAAGTGCGACTGTCACTGGGTTGACCAATGGCACTGCGTATGTGTTCAGAGTGGCTGGCGTGAACGGCGTGGGCGTCGGGAGCTACTCCACGGCATCAAATTCGGTGACGCCGAGTAACGCAGTGTTCCGCGCGATCCCGACTCTGACGAGCAACACGTCGGATGGAACGGCAGAGGCAAACACGGTTGGCGGTGGTGCTGTTTGGAATTTGTTTGACGGCAGTAGCAGCGAATACAACACGGCACGAAACGGCTCGGACACGCCAAAGAGGTATTTTCAATACACGTTCGCCGGTGGCGTAAAGTCTTACATCGGCGGCTACACGTTCACTGGGATGGGCAGCAGGGACTACAGCATTGGCGGGTGGGAGTTTTCGGGTAGTAACGATGGATCGACGTTCACGCTGCTTGACTCGCAAGTCATCTCATGGCAAAGCGGCGGGCAAACGAAGTCTTTTACGCTGGCGTCACCGGCGAATTACTCGACTTATCGATGGACTCTTACGCCTGACGGCACGAGCGACTCGTTTGCTGGCCTGAGTGCGGTGCAGTTAAACGCTGTGTCGTAAAGCATGAACGACAACGAAACCATCACCGTCGCCCTTGCCTACGCGGCTCTCGCGTTGGTCGGCCCCGTCATCCTTACGCGGTTGCTCCAGTGGGCCGAAAGCGACGAGGCGCAGAATCTGGCATATGAGATCGGCATGGCAATTGAGGGGGCGACACGATGAGCAGCACATACAGCTTGCTACCCGGCACAATGAATCTTGCCTTTAAGAAGTCTGGAGACTTCTCGACTCTGATCGACTTCGACGGCACTACTCTCGTCGGCTACACCGTAACGGCGAGCATGACGAGCCTCGTCACTGGTACTACCGTGATACCATTCTCGACGACGATCACCGACGCCTCCTCTGGTCAAGTCAACATCGCACTCACAGACACGCAGACCGCCTCTCTCGCCGCTGGCACCTACGGCTGGCAACTGGGTTGGACGGCACCCGGCAGCGTGCAGCGGACTGCTCTGAGCGGCACCGTGGAGGTCTACGCATGACGCAGATCACGGCGAGTGTTTCGTCGCAGCCGATCACGGCGACAGTCAACGCCTCGGGGAACATCTCCGCGAGCGTCGGCTCGTCTGTCGTGACGGCAAATGCTGGCGGTGGCATCGGGCCGCAGGGGCCAGCGGGCAATGCTGGTGCTGGTCTCGGAGACCTTGTTGATGTGAACTTGTCGAGTGTGCAGGACGGTGATGTTTTGCGGTATGGCGCGACGAAGTGGCACAACGTCAACGAAATTCAACTTACAGACGGCGGAAATTTTTAGTCCAAGGAGGATTTTGCGATGTCGAACGTCATTCGGATAAAGAGAAGAAACGCAAACGGTGCCGCAGGCGCGCCGTCAAGCCTTCAGCAAGCGGAGCTTGCTCTGAATGAAGCAGACGGCGTTCTCTACGCTGGCTTCGGAACCGGCGGTGCGGGCGGCAGCGCGACTACGATCGCATCGATTGGCGGCACAAACTGGGCGAGCAAGGCGTATGTCACCAGCGCGGTCGCTGCCGTGGACGTTTCCTCGCAGCTTGCCAGCTACGCTCTCCTCGCATCGCCAACGCTAACCGGCACGCCAAACTCGACGACCCCCAGCACGTCTGACAACTCGACTCGCATCGCAACCACCGCGTATGTCCAGGCTCAGTCCTATGTGACGACGGCTGCGAGGCTCGACCAGTTCGCCGTGCCGACGAGCAGCGTGTCGATGAACTCGCAGAAGATCACGAACCTCGGGACGCCAACAGCCGACGGCGATGCCGTCAGTAAGTCCTATGCCGACGCTCTCCGCAGCGGACTTGACGTGAAGCAGTCAGTGCGAGCCGCTACCACGGCGAACATCACGCTCTCAGGCACGCAGACGATCGACGGCGTGGCCGTGATCGCTGGAGACCGGGTGCTGGTCAAGAATCAGTCATCGGGCTTGCAGAACGGCATCTATGTCGTCGCGGCTGGCTCGTGGTCGCGGGCTACGGACGCAGACGCAGACTCAGAGATCAATCCGGGGATGTTCTGCTTCGTCGAGGAAGGCACGGTCGGCGCGGACACGGGCTGGGTCTGCTCGAACAACGCTCCGACGACCGTCGGCACCACGGCCCTAACTTTCGCTCAGTTCAGCGGTGCAGGCTCGTTCTCTGTGGATTCGACCCTGACCAAGACCGGCAACTCGATCGGCCTGACCTCGGGCATCGCCACCGCTGGCACCTACACGAGCGTTACGGTTGACACCTACGGTCGCGTGACGGCGGGCAGCACCCCAGCGATGCAGTCGCAGATCACGGCAGTCGGCCTGCTCAAGGGGGCGGGTGCGGGCAGCGTGTCGGCGGCGGTGGCAGGGACGGATTACCTCGATGGCAACAGCACTCTTGATTGCGGAAGCTTTTGATCGATGGCGAACACGATCCGTAACCTTTACTCGAACACGGCAGGCAACACGCCTTCGTCGCTTGGCAACGGCGTCATCGCCCTGAATCAAGCCGATGGCAAGTTGTTCTACCGCTCGTCTGCCGGTGTCGTCACGGCACTGGCAACAGGCAGTGGCGGTGCAACGCAGGTGTACGAGTACGCGACGACGGCGAACTTCCCTGCCACTGGCAGTGCTGCTCAGTTGGTTATCGCGACCGACACGGGGCGAGTCTATCGTTGGGCGGGTGCTTCTTACATCGAGATTGGCCCTCTCGGTGGTGCCGCGACTGACACGCGGTGGGATTTGTTCTTGCCTGCCGCCCCAACAAGCGTGACGGCGATGTCTGGCGATACGCAAGCCACATTGTCTTGGACTGCTCCAACTGTGGCTGTTCCAGTGACGGACTACCTCGTCCAATACTCTTCCAACTCTGGGTCTTCTTGGACGGCGTTTAGCCGATCTGCTTCTACTGCCACAAGTGCGACGGTCACAGGGCTAACCAACGGAACAAGCTATGTGTTCCGCGTAGCGGCGGTTAACGGTGTTGGCACCGGAAGTTACTCATCAAGCAGTAACAGTGTCACAGTGGGTGGAGATCCCTATTTCTCGTCAGTTGCGCTGTTGCTCCGAATGGACGGCACAGGAAACACGTTTACGGATTCCAGCGGCACGCCAAAGACGATCACAGCCAGTGGCAACGCAACGCAATCGACTGCCCAGAGCAAGTTTGGTGGAAAGAGCGCGTATTTTGCGGCATCTGGAGATTATCTCTCGATGTCTGGCGTAAACGTAGGCACGTCGGATTTCACGATTGAAATGTGGGTCAAGACGGCAAGCAGCGTGCAATACGCACAGCTTATAGGTAACGAAAATGCCTCAACAAACGAAGGATTTTCCCTGCTCATAAACAACAACTCCTCTACTGGCGGACAGATCGCTCTGTACCGCGGAGGCTTGGTTGTTTCAACGCCTTCTGGCGATTACTCAGACGATGCTTGGCATCACGTTGCGGTGAGTAGAAGCGGAACAACTGTGAGGTTGTACGTTGACGGCACGCTTGCCTCAACAGGAACATCATCGTCAAGTTTTTCGTCGACTGCGCCAATGTATATCGCCTACAACAGCCAGTTTCCGCCGAGAAACATGATTGGCTATATAGACGATGTCAGAGTCAGCACCGTGGCAAGGTACACAGGATCAACGCTCACCGTCCCAGCAGCGGCATTTACTAACTTTTAAACATGGCACTCTCCCTCCCAGCATCACCGACAGTCGGTCAACTATCCGTTCAAAACGGCCGCACCTACACATGGAGCGGCTATGCGTGGGAGTTGACGCTCGCTGCCATCGGCACAACTACGGCCGAATACGCGGCTACGACCGCGTTCCCCTCGCCGGGCGTTGCCGGAATCTTGTATGTGGCGACAGACACGGCAAAAACATATCGCTGGACGGGCAACTCTTACGCGGAGCTTGGCCCGGTCGGCGGCAGCGTGGCCGACACGCGGTGGGATTTGTTCTTGCCCGCTGCGCCGACCAGCGTGACGGCATTTGCTGGCAATGCGCTGGTGACAGTGTCATGGACTGCACCAACTGTTCTGGCGCAGACACCGATCACCGACTACACCGTGCAGTATTCGACAAACTCTGGGTCGTCTTGGACAACGGTTAGCAGGTCGGCATCAACGGCAACGAGCGCGGTCGTCACAGGACTAACAAACGAAACAAGCTACGTTTTCCGCGTGGCGGCGGTGAATGGAGTCGGAACCGGCAGCTACTCAACGGCAAGCAGCGCTGCGACACCGGCGTCGTATGTTTTCCGCGCGATCCCGGTTCTTACGAGCGCGACATCCAGCGGCGTTGCATCGGCCAGCGCAACTCTAAACACCCAATTGCAGGCTTGGCGCGCGTTTGATAAGACGACTATCAATGACAACACCTACTACGCATCACCTGGTAATTGCGTTGGACATTGGATTCAATACGACTTTGGCAGTGGCGTATATAGCAACATTGGGGGGTACTCTATTACCTCGCGCTACAACACTGAATACGGTGATTCTACTTATGGAGAATCCCAAGCCCCAGTTAGTTGGACTTTTTCTGGTTCAAACAATGGAACAGACTTTGTAGTTTTGGACACTCGCACAAACTATCAATCGTTTACTTCAAATGGGCAGCCCAGAACATTTACATTATCAGCCGCGGCAAATTATCGCATATTTCGATGGACGTGGACAGCTAACACACCCTCTACCGCAGTAGTCATTCCCAAGCTTCAGCTTGTTTCCCCGTAAAACCTGACTTTTAACCGTGGCACTCTCATTCCCATCATCGCCAAGTGTCGGTCAATTGTCCTCGCAGAACGGTCGCACGTTTACTTGGACAGGTTCGGCGTGGGACTTGGCTACCAACGTCGCAGCGCATGCTTCATCGCACGGCTCAAGCGGCGGTGATCCGATAACTCCCGCCGCCATCGGTGCGGCTGCGACAAGTCACTCGCACGCGGCAAGCGACATAACCAGCGGGACGCTCGCGCAGGCCCGCCTAGATTTCATCCCGATTCATCCGTTTCTATTGATGGGAGGCTGAAATGCCACAGACACACAAAGTTCTCGGACAGTTAAACCCATCAGCTACGACGCTGACGACGCTCTACACGGTGGCGGCGTCTACCAGCACCATTGTTTCGACACTGTCGATATGCAACCAAGCCGCAACGTCAGCAACGTATAGAGTCGCCATTCGGCCTGCGGGTGCGACGGTGGCGGCGCAGCACTATCTGGTGTACGACTCGGCGATTCCGGCCAACGATACAATCACGCTCACTCTCGGCATTACTCTCGCTGCAACAGATGTGATCAGCGTCTACGCAAGCTCGGCCACTCTGTCGTTCGGCGCGTATGGAGTGGAGATCACATGAGCAGGCGACTGACTAGCGGAACATCGCTGCGAGGTGCTGCGCTGTCGTCGGCAATTTGGCCGTCTCGCATTGCTGTGCAGTACCTAATTGCTGGTGGTGGCGGCAGTGGTGGGGCTGGCCCTCGCGGTGGGGCTGGCGGGGCTGGCGGATTTCTTACCGGCACATTCCCAGCGGTCGTTGGCGTGACCTATTCGTTCGTTGTCGGCGGCGGTGGCACTCTTGCCTATGCCTACGGCGCAAGCTCCTCAACACCCGGAACAACAGGAACATCAACAACTGCTCTCGGCCTAACGGCAATTGGCGGCGGGTTTGGAGGAGGTGGAGACGGCACTCCTGCTGGTGGTTCCGGCGCGAGCGGCGGCGGATCATATGGGTCTGCGGCGTTTGGATTTGGTTCGCAAGGTACCCAAGGCTTTAACGGAGGTTATGGATACGCAGGCGGTGTCTATGCGACCGGAGGCGGTGGTGGTGCCGGGGGTGCCGGAGGCAGCGCAACAACGTCCGCCGCCGGAAATGGCGGGTCGGGTGTCAGCAGCAACATAACAGGCAGTTCATTAGGTTACTGCGGCGGCGGCAGCGGCGCGAACTACCTATCTGCCACGGCTGGCACTGCAACGGACGGCGGCGGCAGCGGTCGAAACACATCGCCATCAAATCAAGCCGCCTCGCAGGGCGCGGCAAATCGCGGTGGTGGTGGAGGAGCGGGCGGTAACGGTGGCAGCGGCGTGGTCATCATTCGCAGCCCTTCCCCAGCAATTTCAACGACAGGATCGCCGACAGTCACTCCTGTTGGCAGCGATTACGTTTACACATTCACCGGATCGGGGAGTATCACCTTCTAATGGCACACTTCGCCGAGTTGGACGAGAACAATGTCGTCACATCTGTAGCAGTGGTCGCCAACGAGGTGCTTCTCGTTGACGGCGTTGAGGTCGAGTCGAATGGTATTGACCTCATGGAGTCAATCACAGGGCATCGGCGGTGGGTGCAGACATCGTACAGCGGCAAATTCAGACTTAATTACGCCGGGATTGGTTATCTGTGGCGAGATGACTTGCAGGGCTTTGTCCCGCCATGTCCCGGCGAGGGATGGACGCTTGATGAGGCTACTGGGACGTGGGTGGAGCCTTGAGAGCAGTCCTGTCGAAGTGCCTCGCAGCCATCGCCATCGCAATAGCCATCGTCGCGCAGGCTCTCATGTTCGCTGCCGAGACCCTCGGAGACATGAGCGATGAGTGGAACTCCGACTCCTAGACAACCTTGGGCAGGACGCTCGGGGCCGGCACGCCTGGGCTGACGATCCTGGGGTCAAGGTATTTTTTCGTGACCGCAGGACTCGAGTGATCAAGCAGCCGCTGGGCTGACCCGCCGGCCGCCTCGTAGTAGCTCGCCGTAGTCTTCCTGATCCTGTGGAACTTGCACCGCCGATCGCTGGGCAGTCCAGCTCGCTGAAGGATGATCTTCAAGATTCGCCAAAGGCATGTGCGGTGCCGATCCCAAGGAATCGCCGTGTCGTCGGGGCCGCGGCGAATCGCCAGAAGGGCGTCGGCGCATTCGACGCTGATTTCGCGGAGGATGTCCCGCCGCCGCCCCTTGCGCTCCTCGGCGCGGAAGATCACGTTGCACCCGCGAACGTCGCCGGCCCGCACATCAACGACCGAAGCTATCCGTTCGCCCGTGTCGTAGCAAAGAAGTAGGATCGCCTTCCACACCGCCGCCGCGGGAAAGCCGCCGATGCGGCCCTGCTCCTGGGCGGCGGCAGCCAGGATCGCCTTCATCTCGTCGGTCAGCCATGCCTCGGGGATTCGCTCTGGCACGATAATCCGCGGCACCTGCGGCCAAGTGTCGCAGAGCTTTCTGCGGGCGCAGAACTCCCAGAGAGCGCGAACCTGGGCGCGATCCTTGGCTGCCGTGGCCGCCGACAGCTCGCGGATGCGGCGGGCCAGAAACCGGGCCACCGACAACTCCTCGAGATCGGTGGTCTCTGGCGGACGCCCGAGCACATCGCCCCAGGATCGCAGCGTGTATCCGTATAGCGTGATCGTGCGGTCGCTGACGCCTGTCAGCGGCGCGTAGAGATCACGCAGGACGTGGTGCAAGAGCATGGGGTGTCTCTCCTTTAAAAGGAGTACCACTTCCATGCGAGAAAAAAAGAACACGCGCCCCCCCTTGGGGGGGCGCGTTGGGAAAGAAATTTTCCCTTATGAGAGTTCCGAAAACTTTTCCGGCGTCAGGACAAAAGCGCTTGTTAGGCGGCAATGAGGCCACTGTGAGCCAATTGTTCGCAACCACTTCTCGCGGGCCTTCTCTGCGGCCTGGGCGGGTGTGGGCGTCACCACGACGATCTCGTCGGCATCGAGTTGAGACTCTGACTCCCATTCGCAAATCACCGTGTAGCGAGGCATCAGCAGGCACCTCCATGTGTCTTCCTTGTGGGGGCTGGCTTTTTGCCGGCCCGTGTGGCACCATGCGTCGGTTCCACACGGCTGTATTCAAATCCCCTATCCTCCACTCGTCAAGAGGGGGGCCGTGACGATTAGGCGAAAGTTGGCTTTTGGGCAGGCCACGCGGGTATTCTTCATCGGCGGCCAGATCGCCAGAAGGCAGACAGCATGGCAAAGAAGCAGATCGATCAGGCAATCGGCTCCTGGGAGGCCGCGTGCCTCTTGGGCGTGCATTGGACAACCCCCGCCAGAATGGTGGGGAAGGGGCTCCTGACGAGCCGCACCCTGGCATCCCCGGTAGTCAGCGACCCCGAGCGTGTGTTCAGCATCTACTCCCTTGCTGAGTGCGAGGCCGACTGGGAGGAATACTCTGAGCAACTCAAGCAGGGCGGCTCCGGCAAGCGGCCTCGTGCTGGCGTTGACCTCCGGCCGCCGATGGTCAAGGCATTGGCCGCGCTCAAGCACCAGATCGCATTCGGCGATGCCGTCTCGACCGGCGAGGCCGCGGAGATCATGAACGTCCATTGGACGTTCCCGCCGAGGATGGCGCAGCAGGGGAAGATCGTGGCGAGGATTCTCGTCAACGCGAGAAATAACCGCAGCCGATGCTGGATTTTCTCGCGAGCCGCCTGCGAAGCTAACGTGTCCCTCGCCCGCCGGCTGCAAACGGCCGGCACGAAAAAAGGTCGGCACAGAAACCTCGCTTGACCGATCTTCATTAGTAGCCTAATATCCTGCCCACGCAAAGGAGTGCAGCAGGATGCTCTGGACACATCAGAAGGAAGCGATTGAGTGGGCGAGCGGTCGCCGTGACGCTCTTCTGTGGCTCGGAATGGGCTGCGGAAAAACGCGAGTGGCGCTCGAGATCATCAAACTGGCGATGCTCGCCGGCTCTTTTCGCCGCATCTTGGTCGGCTGCCCGAAGGCAGTGATCCCTGCCTGGGCGAAACAGGTGGCAATGTGGCTGCCAGAGATTCGCATCGTCCTGCTTGACCGCGGCACATCGGCCGACAAAGGCCGGCAGATCATTGCCGCGATGGCTGATACGTCTGCCGTGATCATTGTCGGCAACTACGAAAGCCTGTGGCGGATCAAGGAGATCGAAAAAGTCTCCTGGGACTGCTTCGTCTGGGACGAGGTTCACCGGCTCAAGTCGCCGTCGGGGGCCGCGAGCAAGTGGGCGGCGAAGATGGGCAAGCGGAATCCGACCGCGAAGCGTATCGGCTTGAGCGGCACCCTGCTCGCGCAAAGCCCCCTTGACGCCTACGGCACTTGGCGAGCCGTCGAATCGCCGGAGTGTACCACTTTTGGTACGACCTACTCGCTCTTCAAAGCGACCTACGCGATCACAAATCCTGCGATCCCCGGCATGGTCATCGGCTGGCGGAACAAGGAACAGTTTGCGGCCCGCGTTGCCGCGACGACATTCCAGCGCAGGAGCGAGGATGTTCTTGACCTCCCGCCGATCCATCACATTGAAGTTCCGGTGGAGATGTCTGCCAAGGAGGGCCGCGTCTACACCCAGCTCGAGAAGGATTTTTGTGCCGAGGTCGATGGCGGTTTCATAACACCGCAGAACGCGATGGTTGGCCTGCTCCGAATGCTCCAGGCCACGAGCGGATTCATGAGGCTCGACGATACCGTCTCTGCGAGGCAGATCGACGAGGTGCCGTCGAAGCGGGCTGCGTTCGCCGAGATGCTCGAGGATATGCCCGAGCATGAGCCGCTGGTGGTGTTCTGTCGGTTCCGGTCGGACATCGACAGCGTTCTCCACGTTTGCGAGCAACTGGGTCGCACCGTCAGTGAGCTATCGGGTAAAAAGGATGACCTTGCCGCGTGGCAGGCCGGTGAGACCGCCGTACTGGTTGCACAGATTCAGTCGGGCGGCATCGGCATTGATCTCACACGCGCAAACGTGGGCTGCTTTTACAGCCTCGGCCATTCGCTCTCCGAGTGGCTCCAAGCAATCGCCCGCCTCCATCGGCCTGGGCAGGAACGACACACGCGGTTTTTTAGTCTCGTTGCACAGCTACAAGGCAAGACAACGGCCGACGGCCGCGTGTACGAAGCCCTCTCCAATCGAAAGGACGTGATTGATGTCATTTGCACAAGCTACCGAACAAGACAGCGCGCTCTCGACCGCGCTTGAGAAAATCGCCCAGATCGACCGCGAAATCGACGCGGCCGAGCTGACGGTGAAGGAACTGAAGAAGCGACGTGAGTCGCTCGCTGGAGTCGCCGTCGAGGAGATGACGGCGGGGAGGCTCGACGGAGTTCGGGTCGCTGGACGGAGTTGGCGGGTGGAGTGGGAGCACTCCATCTCCGCCACGGCCGACAACAGGGATGCGGTGTTGGCTGCGGCGCGGGCGGCAGGGATGGAATCGCAACTGGTTGGCGTCAACACGAGCCAACTCAAGAGCGTGCTCAAGGAGATGCACAAGGCTGCGGGAAAGGACGCCCGCCAGCCGTGGGCAGAGGGCACGCCGTTCGCCGGGATCGTCAGCGAGTACGTCCACCCCGTTCTGCGTCACCTCACAGTCCGAGGTGACGCATGAGCAAGGTCATCTCGCGACACGTTGAGTTCCTCC
>Ga0209085_1000637_pt1 | contig 24912 bp, 22 predicted proteins | sample C_131016_EF_Meta_FD_187310 | JGI IMG/M metagenome (GOLD analysis project Ga0209085, IMG submission 187310) | Freshwater microbial communities from Lake Croche, Canada to study carbon cycling - C_131016_EF_MetaG (SPAdes) (version 2) | ecosystem: Environmental > Aquatic > Freshwater > Lake...
GCTCATTCATGGTTTGAATTCTATTGTCTAAATGTTCAATTACATCATAAGCTCGAATCAGATCTACACTATTGTCGCTAAAGGGAAAACGTCGATTCAAATCGGCTACAATATCAACATTTGGGTGGGCTAAGATATCTACCCCAATAAAGCCTTCTGTTTTTCTCCTCCCACATCCTAAATCTATACGCATTTCCGTTTCTATCCTCTTGGTTGAATCTATTTGAGAAAGTATATATTCTACTACCGATAAATAACTACATTTTTGCTGGATATCTTCATGGAATACTTCTGCTATTTCAAGGCGTTCTTTATCGTGGTCCCGATGGATATAGTATTCTATTTTGTCATTTAATTCCTCAATAGTTCTATAAGATATTTCTTTGTGTACACGAGTCAATTTAGCTAAATCTGAGCGACTATCTGTCAAGACAAACCCGCCAACGGCACCGATATCAGTTACTCTGTTAATTACGGCATCATCAAATTGAAGAGTTGTAATATTCAAATTAATACGAGATTTTTGATAAATACTTTTGATCAAAGAATAATCATGTTGTGGCGGATGATACTGTATATTGTTTTTCTGGATTTTTCGCTCAAATTCTAACTGATTCCGATAAGCCCAATCTCCCCCAATGATATCTAGTTTTATATTGTTATTAATTCTTTTAATTATTTCTCCTCTAAAGCCACAAGAATAACGATGCAACAAGGAAATATAATAATATTTACGAGCCAGAAAATATATACTATGTATCCCAGATTCGTCCAGCGCAAATTCCCTTGCATAATTCATTAATTTTGTTTCTAGATTAACAATTCGATTCCAAATATTCGATTGGAACCAGTGAGACAAATGCATTTCTTCAATATCATCGTTTAAATTTGGAACCAAATGACCAACAAAAGAAAGTTCATAATTATATTCTTTCTCTGGCAAGAATTTTTCAAATTTAGAAACATGATTAACTTTAAAAACATTTTCTATTCCTAGACTTTTCAAATCTAGATAATTCTCATACTCAAGACAAAAATGATAACTTCTCTCTCTAATTCCATATAAAGCTGTTAGTTTTTTTTCAAAAGATTGAGTCCTGCAAGGATAATGAAGAATATTATCATGATGAATAAAAATCACAGGAATATCAAATATTTCAAATGGATATTTATCAATCTCTGGCAAATAAGTCGAAAACCAACAGAAGGGATTAGTTAAAAATAAGAAATCGGGATTTTCTTTTTCGATAAGAGATAAAAAATAATTAAAAGGTAATTTTTCTAATTCTAGTATTATTGCTTGATTACCCAATTCTATTAAAGTCTGTTTAAAGCCTTTAATAATTCTTGTATAAGTCGGATCAGTCGAAGCTTCTAGAAAAAATTTATAGGTTTTGGAGATATTCATATTTTTAAATATTTTTTAACAAAAAGAGTTACAGCAGTTTATAAACGGATAAGCCACTAAACCAAGGGGCGGGGCGGAGCCCCGCAAGGGTTTTGGCTTTTTAGTTGTAGCTTAATATGTCCCGAAGAGCGGCTAAGCCCACAGAATTTGCTGTAATTAAATTAACTCCTTCAAATAGGTCTAAAGTTGATGTTTGAGGGTACGTAGCCGCTTAGAATATTCTCTCATCACTTGTAGGGCAAAAACAGGAGTTTCTTGGACAACAAAGATAAAGCGCTCTTGATCTAAACTAGCCAACTCACAGTCTGTTTTAGCGACAGCAGTAGATAACCTCTTATGTTCAGGATCTACAATGGCACCTTGTCCAAAAATATCACCACTTTTGAGAGTTTCAACGACATGACCATTGACAATGATATCTACCTCCCCTTGGATAATGCCATACAGAAGTTCGCCTAAATCATTCTCTTTAAAAATGATTGTGCCTGTGGGAATTTTGAGATTGTCTGGTTCTTTCTGGAACAATTTAATGGTATCAATTGCTGTTAACATATCCTTAGTCTTTGAATTAAATGAAACTGTTATCTAGATTAGCAGTAGCTAGCTACCTTGTCGCTGACGAAGTTCATTTCTAAGATGAGAACGATCCCCCATTACTTCAATTAAAGGCCCCCTCTCACCCATTTCTACGATACTGACAGAAGCAACAGGGATGCTGATCCTATCCCTAAAGCGTCCTAAATCGATCCCGAGTAAAGAACAGAGCATAATACGAATAGTTGCCTTATGAGAAACTACTAAAACATTTCCCTCTTTATAGGTACTTTCAATCTCTTCTAGTACTTCAGAGCTACGGCGAGCAATATCGATCCCTTTTTCCCCGCCTGTTGGACTATTCCAACCTGGATCAGCCAACCAACTAACATAGTCATCATGGTACTCAGTATTGACCTCATGTGGTGTTTTTCCTTCCCATTGACCATAGTAGATTTCTCGTAGACCTTCTCTTATCTGAATTTTTAAACCTAATTTTTCAGCCAGAGGTTGAGCTGTTTGTTGAGTCCGTTTAAGTGAACTAGTAAAAATTGCCTGCCAAGAGAGATCTTGATAGGCAGTAGCAAAGTCTTGGGCCATTTCATACCCAGAGGGAGTTAGATCGATATCTAAAATGCCACAATAGGTTCCACTTTTACTAGAGACCGTTTCGCCATGTCGGAGGAAGTAAAGTTTGAGGTGTTGCATAAATATCCAAGTAGGATTGAAGAAACCATCTTCAATCATAAGGTTTTAAGTTTATTTAGTAAGAATTATATTCAGGCTTATCAAAATATCATTAAACATACTATTGCTACAAGCATTAAAAATGCCAAAATTGTCTACTCTGGTATAACCTGAGAAACCTGCTTGGTCAGCATAATATACCAATATATCTAGATCAAATCCCGCTTTATGAACATCGTACTGATTTGTTTGCCCGCCAAATATGATGGAAATTAAATGAAGTCGCCCAAACTTATCAAGAAGTGGACTGGAATACAACCAACATAAAGTTTTTAAATCTGGAACACTTAGTAGTAATTTTCCTTCAGGTTCTAAAACCCGATGCCATTCTTTTAAAGTGTTTAGAAGCTCATTATTCAAACCATAGTAAAAGTGCTCAAGAACTTGAATAGCATAAATCATCTCTATTGAGTTGTCCTCAAATTGACTCAGGTTACTGGCATCACCCACAAAATCTACTTCAGGACGCACTTCTATATCTAGTATTTTCCAATCGGGATGAGGTTCTGTCCCAAATATGTGAAGTTTAAGTTTTGACATTATGGTTTGGTTGTTACTTATTTGTAGGATAAGCTAAAACACGTTCTACAGCATAGACCAAAACCACCCCAAAACCAAGGGAGCGTGGCTGCGCCCCGCATGGTTGAGCGCATTTTGTCTGGGCCTCATTTGATTATAATTTGCTGTAAGAATAGAGAGTTGTGCGCGAAACAGTGAAAAGCCATTCCCTATCAACTATCTACTACCTCCAACCATCCCCTTTCGGACTTTCCCGTTTCTTTATAACTAAAGATTCGGATGTTTGAATTTCTAATGATGGAAATTTTAATTCACAACGACTTAAATAATTTGTCACCTCAGGTATATTCAGCTTTTTAAGTTCATGAAAAGTTTCTAAAACCAGCGAGGTATAAATATCCCCTTTAGCCGAAGATTCAAAAATTTCTAATAAATTCCAGTCAGTTAAATGCCCCACAACAAAAATATTTAAGTTAACTTCTAAATATATTAAATATAAAATATTATTAATATCATTTGGTCTCATTTCTCTTAAATAACTTCTAATTAACCAAGCATTTTTTAAGTTGTGGATAGAATGCTGACGTAGGGCTTCATGATGCAAAAAAAAATATAAATCATCTGATAATTCTCCTTGATTCATTAGAAGAAGTGACCAAGTTAACTGTGCCTCTTCTTCTTTTCCTTCTAGAAGATATGCTAATCCTAATTTACAATAGACACTTGGTATCTCTGGTTCTGTCTCAATTAATTTTTCGTAGAATTCCCTGAGGGCTGTATAGTCTTCTGCTTGTAGATAGGAGCATATTTCTGCATCCCATTTTACTAATTTTTCTCGTTCAAATAATTTCCCTCGTATTAAATTATCAACTGGTATTTTGCCAAGTGGTTCATCAGGATTATTTTGATAATTGTTTGGTAAATGATAAATCAAAGCCTTTGTATCAATAGTCTTGTCAACATTAATCGGGAGAACTATGTCATGATGACCGTTAATCTTCCACATCATTCCTACAGCCGCTCTCTCCCTTATATTCCCTTGACAGTTACCATCGATCCAAGCTGGTGATTGTATAAAATCATGCAGTTGTTTCTGGTTATATACCCAACAAGCATAATAAGGATATTTAGGCTGAAAATAATATTTTTTACCTATTTTAAAGATGACTGTATTGAACATAGAAGTTTCAAAATCAGTCAAGTAAAGTTTTCCATCTTTTGATTCTTCAACTCTTACAAATCCCCTTATATAACCTTTATTATATATCTGCTCATTATCAATCAACCAATCTTCGAAGTGAGTCCAAGGAATTAAGATATCATCTTCTGAATACATAAATAAATCATAATTGTCCTTTTGCTCTAAAATTTGTTGTCGATGAGTCCAAGTTAAATCAAAAGGGTCTAAGAGATTTTTATGACAATGAATTTCTACATTAAAAGATAGTTGTTCAATAAATTTACTTAGTCTTTCTTTTGACTCTTCTGTATTAGTATCTATTACAACATTTATTGTTTTTAATTGATAAGACTGAAAATTTTCCAGTATTTGTAACAGATATTTTTCTCTAGGTAAAGAATAATGAAATGGAATATGAACTAAAAATTTTAAATTATACATAGGTATAACAAGAGAGGTAGTGTTAATGGCAGCAACGTTCTCCAAGAGCAGGTAGAACGAGAAAGATCATTAGTATTATAAGAAGGGTAGGGATAACGCTGAAGAAGATATTCTGATGATAACAGGTGTCGGTTTACTCATTAGAGTACATTAAAATTACTTTTGTCTAAAAAAATCAGCGAATGTACATTTTATAGGACAAGCTAAAACGCATTCTAAGCTAAAACACATTTAAAATACGTTTTAGCAGGGGGTAGGGCGAGTGGGAGCGAGTTTTGCACAAATCATAGTTTTTTAAAATATGCAACTTAAGGTCTTTTTAGCTTAATAAGTGTTAGGGGTGAGAAGAGCTTAAGTGAGCTTTTTTGATAGTATTAATATGGTTCTCAAGAAAATTGCTATATATTGTAAAGAAAGCAAGCAAGAGAGAAAATAGATGAATCAAGTTGACTACCTGCGGATAAGTTTAATCGACCGCTGTAATTATCGCTGTCAGTACTGTATGCCTGAAGGAAGCGAACTTGATTATATATTGCAAAAAGAACTCTTAAGCCAAACAGAACTCTTGAGCTTAATTACTAAAGTATTTATGCCGCTAGGGTTTAGAAAATTTCGTCTGACAGGAGGAGAACCACTGCTGCGTCCTGATTTAGTAGAGATAGTCAGAGAGATATCCTCGTATCAAGAAACAGAAGATTTATCCTTGACAACTAATGCCTATTTTTTAGAAGAAAAAGCAGAAGATTTATATAAAGCAGGTCTCAAACGCATTAATATCAGTTTAGACTCACTTAATCCCACAACTTTTAATAAAATTATTGGCAATCGAGGCACAGATCGCTGGGCTAAAACATGGCGGGGGATTCAAACAGCCCATCAAGTAGGTTTTGACCCGCTAAAATTGAATGTAGTAATCATTCCTGGTCTCAATGAAGAGGAAATAGAAGACTTAGCAGCTTTGACAATAGAAAGAGAATGGCACGTGAGGTATATTGAGTTTATGCCCATAGGCAATAGCGAACTTTTTCAAGCAAGAGCGTGGGTCCGGTCCGAAGAGATTAGAGAAAGAATCAGAAAGCGTTGGGGTCTAGAAGAAGCAGTAGTCAAGGGCAATGGACCTGCTGATATATTTAAGATACCTGGAGCAAAAGGAACCTTAGGTTTTATTAGTCAAATGTCAGAATGTTTCTGTGATCGTTGTAACCGAGTCAGACTCTCTGCAGATGGTTGGTTGCGTCCTTGTCTCCTCAATGAAACGGGACAAATTGATTTAAAAACTGCGCTCCGTTCTGGTCTAGACTTCGCCTATTTGAGACAACAGGTGAGAGAATTACTAAATATCAAAGCTGAGATTAATTTCAAACTGCGAGATCAAGGAACCGAAAAGGGTTTCTATACTCGCACTATGTCTCAAATAGGAGGCTAAAATATGACTGATTTATTTGCATTTGAAGCAGATTTTGCCAATAATCTACAATGTATTCCTATGCAGGTCAGATTAAAATTAGATACCTGTGGCATTAAGTTAAAATTAAATCAATGGAATATTTTAAGTGATGCCGAGAAAAAACAGCTTATTGTATTGAGTTGTGACAGTCCAGAAGAAATTACCTCTTACAGAAGGTTTCTACGACAAATCATACAAGAAAAGACAGGTAAAGATGCGACAGAATTAAGTATAGATCCTCATCCTGCTTGGTTAAATACCAGTGAAATACCTCAAATAGTCTTAGATAAAGTAAGAGAAGAAAAGTTAAACTTAACAATTGAAATGTGGTCTAGTTTAAACCCATTACAGCGCTTTGCTTTAATTAAATTGTCGGCCGCAGGACATGAAAATAGAAACTTTTTACCAGCTTGTCAAGAATTTAATATAATTAAATAAGCAAAAAGGGCAGTTAAATCAATGACTGCCCTTTTTTAATAAGGAAATGAAAAATTACAAAATTCCTGTGTTGGTTCCTGGTTTTCCAGTTGCTAGCTTAACACTCACAATTTTGCCGCCCATTTTCATAATGCGTTGTTGCTCGGCAAACCAGTTGTCATAGGGAACTAACTTGGTAAAATAAGTATTCTGTAATTCCCGTTGTGTCCGAATACGAGTTTGGCTAGGAACACAAGCGGTGACTTTGAACATTCTCATCGGTCTCTCCTGCTGCGTATTAAATGAGTTCTCTTATTGTGTAACCGTAAATACAACAGAGGCCGGGAGTCAGGAGTCAATACTAGATCAGCAAAACTTATCTTAACAACAAGCCTTGGAAGAGCTGGCACTCACTCTGGACTTCCCGGTCCTCCTGATTTTTTGGGGGATCAGAAATGGTTTAACTTAGCTTAAACCAGAGCTAATGTAGTCTAAGTAGACTCCCATTTCTTTGCCTGCATCAGCACCTACTAAGCTAGCGGTCGCTTCTTTGATCGCTTGGATAGCTTGGACTGTGGTGGAGATGGGTACGCCTAAGGAGTTATAGGTTTCTTTCAATCCGTTGAGAACGCGTTCATCTAGGATAGAAGTATTACCAGCTAACATAGCATAGGTAGCATAGCGCAGGTAGTAGTCTAAGTCGCGGATACAAGCTGCATAGCGACGAGTGGTGTACATATTACCACCGGGACGGGTAACATCAGAGTACAACATGGATTTAGCTACAGCGTTTTTCACTATAGTTGCAGCATTAGCGCTGATTACGCTGGCAGCGCGAACACGTAGTTCACCTGTAGCGAAATAGGCTTTTAATTTGTCCAAAGAGGAAGTATCGAGATATTTCCCTTGGACGTCAGCAGAATTGATTACAGAGGTAATTGCGTCTTGCATAGTTTTGCTTCCTTATCTTGCTTCGTTTTAAATGTCTTGAACCTATGGAAATCAACCTGCAGGCTTACTGTAGGGCGCCAATGAGATAATCAAAGTAAGCACCAGCTTCAGCCGCGTCTTCACCGGAAAGTAAGCTTAATGCTGCTTCTTTGAGGGCACGAAAACTTTGTCCCATGCCATCAAGGGGAACTCCTAGAGATCTGTACATCTCACGAGCACCAACTATACCGATTTCTTCGATAGGAGTAGCATCCCCAGCTACTATTCCGTAGGTAACTAGACGGAGATAGTAATCTAGGTCGCGTAGACAGGTTGCTGTCATTTGTTCACCATAAGCGCTTCCACCTGGAGAAACTAGGTCAGGGCGTTGTTGGAACAGTTTTTGCCCAGCTTGTTTAACTAGGTTTTGGCTTGAGCTTGCGAGCACTTCAGCAATACGCAAACGTGCCGCACCGGATGTAACGAAGGCTTTGATTCTGTCTAATTCGCCAGGGCTGAGGTAACGAGCTTCAGCGTCGGCATTCACGATCGATTTCGTGAGGATACTCATCGGTGGATTTCTCCTAAAAAACGAGGTTTTTAATAAAATGGGGCTTTAGAGGGCACAAAATCTTGATTACCCTAATTTGCTTGCCCAAACTATTCTCAGCTATTTTGTTGGCCTTCTTTGTTATTTCGTAATACTTTTTAACATTTCTCTCACAAAAAAGAGAGGTCTGGGTACCTCTCTTAGTATATTTTAGGAATTTACTGAGCTTTTAGACTGGTTGGAAGCTGGGTACAACTATCTCAGTGTTCTGTTTAGTCAGTTGGTTGTACAGTCTTTCTGTATTGGGGAAATTAGCAGCAGGTAGAGTAGGGAAGCGACGATAAGGTACTGTATCCTCACCAAAGAGTTGTATATACTCCATGCTGTTGACTATTGCCCGAACAAAGGCTCGAACGCCCGAGGTCGCTAGAATCAGATTGTATTTTTGGATTTCTTTCTGATTCAAAGGAGCACGACCGAGGAAGTGTTTTGTCCCTAATTCAATCACCTTGGTATTGGGGAAGGGAGCATAGAATTCTTTGATGTATAGATCTGAAGATCCTACGCCTTCAATGAACTCTTTGACCGTTATTTGGCCATTCCCTAGACGACTTTCCAGAATGGAGAACTCGGCTTCTACAATAAAGGGATTGAGATCCCTTTCAAAGATTTGCCGATAGGCCGCCCGAATTGTATTCTGTAAGGCTACTTTATCTGTAGTTGTCAACAGTTTAAAGATCTTGGTCTGCTCACGTTGTACAGTCACACCTTGAGCGATCCGGAACTTGATATTTGGTTCTGTACGGACTTCGGTTACTTGTCCCAACTCGACAAAGCGAGGGGTAACTTCTTTATCTACTCGTTGACCAATATCTGGTCGAATAGAACCAGGGCGAGCCGTACGTAATTGTAGTCCTGCAGGTGTCAAATAGCGCTCATAAGGCACTGTATCTTCCCCAAATGCCTGATTATATTCGGGGCTATCAATCAGGGCATCTATTAGGGCATATAAGCCTTTTTTGGCGCTGATATCATAGTACTTGTTCATCTCTTGACGACCATAGGTTGGACGACCCAAAAGACGACGATGAATATACTCAATTGCTTTGACTACATAGTTTGGAGTCCAATATAACTTACGGAACAGTTCTGACTTAGCCAAGCGTTTGATAAATTCTCTTAAAGATATCTCCCCATTTTCTAACTTGATTTCAGATACAGTATCTCTTTGTCCTTCATAGACATCCCGTCCGAATACCTGACGATAGGCCGCTTTGATAATGGTTTGAGTTGAACTTTCGCCGTATTTGATGGAGAGTCCATTATTGCTGCCAGGTAGTTCATTATTGAGACGGAAGACCTTAGCACCTAAAGAACCCGGAGATTCTGCTCTGGCTTTGGGGTTGTTCCTTTCGTTATTAATAGCCGGTCCACGGTGAATTAAGATCCTTTTGGTGTCTTTATTGAAGGGTGCAGGGGCTGTAGATGGGTTGCGGGTTTCTTTGGGGAAGATCGCGCCAAATTGAATTTCTAGGGGGTCATTACCTGCACCATAGACATGTTGATCTGGTAGAGGATTGTTATATTTAGCAAATGTTGTTATGAACTGAGGCACTTTCCGGAAGGGAGCGCTATAGTTAAACAAGTCCTGCTGCATTCCCCAGTTCCGACATTCTTGCGCCTCTTGTCCTAGACCACGGATGTATGGTACTGTTTCCTCGCCGAAATAATCAGAATATTCTTGAGAGTCTACTAGTGCATCAACTAAGGCTGCTAGTCCTCCTGAAGAAACAATTGAAAAGTACTTTTGTACCTCTTCGCGGGAAGAAGGACCCCGTCCGAGGAAGTGACGAAAGGCTAATTCTAGAGCGCGGCTGTTGATAAAGGGTTCATAAAACTGTTTGCGATAAAGGGGGGATTTCCCTAAAAGACGAACAAACTCTTTTGTGGAGATGTCGCCATTTCTGAACTTAGTCTCCAAATAAGAATTCGAGAGACTGTAAGCGCGGGTGATATCTCTTTCAAAGACCTGACGATAGGCCGCTTTGATAATTGCGCCTTTTTCTGATTCAGAGAGTCCCTGCTTCATCACAAATTTCTGCCGCCGTTCGGCTGAGTTGAAGTAACTCTGTGGCAGTTCTAGTCCTTGTTGGTCTGCATATTGACGTTGACGGAGTTTAGTTCCTGGAGTGGGCGCTTTAAATTCCTGAATCAAAACATCAAAGTATTCTTTGACAATGGCCTGTTCTGCTGCCCTTGTCCGAAAATAATCTGCTGATGCGGCTCGCATTTCTTGCAGAGCTACCAAAGTAGCATCGCTAGAACAGACGTTGTCAATAACTTCTCTGAGACCTCTGACATTGACTACTAAGATATTGGGGTCGCCTGCCACAATAGCATAGGTCACATAGCGGAGGAACCAAGATAAATCGCGCAGAGACTTTTGCATATTGCTAGGACCATAGCGCGCGATATTGATCGGGCGAAACCCTGGGGGAACAGGTCCTGTGGAAGTAAAGACTTGACGTAAGCCGCTAAATAGTCCGCCGTTACCCCCTTCTGAATAGGTAGCCTGCTCGACTTTTAGGTTTTTAGCGCTTTGAGAAACAACGCCTGCTCCTACTAATTCCTCTACGGGTGGCTTTTCTAAGAAAGCGATAGGCGAACCCCCCGTGAAAATTCGGTTAGCTGCTCTTGATACTATTAAGTCTGAATTGATCGTTAAAGTTTGGGCAATTTCTAGGCGCTTAGTTCCTGAACGAAAATAGGCAACAAGCTGGTTTAATTCTCCATTTTCTAAAAACCGATCTTGTTGTTCAGCTTGTGAGATCGTGGATACGGCAACAGTTTGATAAAATTGAGGGTTGGCAAGCGAACTTCCTCCACTAGCTTTAATGCTCATCGGATTTCAAGTATCTCCCATTCTTAAATTTTTACTATCTTGAGGTGGTTGGCTGTTCTGGTTCCCAATTGTTTTGGTCGCCCGGGGCAGTCTATCGTAAACTCTGACTTGAAAAAAGGCACAGAACGATTGACGGTAGGGATGTTTCATTCAGAGTAGTCTTTTGACTCTCATTTTCACAAAGACACCCTTGCCAAAACTTTTGCTCTTTCCAGGTGGTTTGATGGAATTATATATCTTTTTCTGCTTCTATCCTACTGAACTATCCAACTATCGAGACTTAAAACTCTTTTCTAGAGCAAGTTTTAGCTCCCTGAGAGAGTGGGTTAAGATTTGTATATATATCAGTAGTCAGGAGGCAGTAGTCAGGAAGCAGTAGTCAGGAGGCAGGAGGCAGGAGGCAGGCTACGCCAACAAGGTTTGTCCTATTTCCTGACATTACTGGCAATGGCTATATCTTTTAGCTTTAGTTTATTTTATTGTGTGATTATGAGAAGATCAGGTTTAGTGCTTTTATTTGACAAATTATGGACAGAGACTCTTTTAAGCAAGCAAAGGTTGAAAAACTTTACAATACTTATCCTTTTCCCCCTGATCCTCTAAGCGATGAATTACCACCAGGTTATAACTGGCGTTGGAGTTGGACTGCTGCCCATAATTTTTGTTTAGGAACAAAGCCTAAGCGTCAGAATATTCGTATTTTAGATGCTGGTTGTGGCACTGGAGTGAGTACAGAATATTTAATTTATCTCAATCCAGAAGCAGAAGTTATGGGAATAGATCTTAGTGAACAAGCACTAGCCATAGCACGAGAACGCGCTTCTCGTTCAGGAGTTCTCAAAAATCATCTCTCTTCTGTTTCTTTCCAACATTTACGACTAGAAGAAGCGGCTCAACTCGAGGGAGAATTTGACCTAATTAACTGTGTAGGAGTTCTGCATCATCTACCTGACCCCATTAAAGGGATACAGTCTCTAGCGGCAAAATTAGCGCCAGGGGGACTACTGCATATATTTGTATATGCTGAATTGGGACGCTGGGAAATTCAATTAGTACAAAAGGCCATTACTCTTTTAAATAAGTCAGAAGACTATCAAGAAGGAGTATTTATAGGTCGTCAAATCTTTGCGAATCTACCCGAAAATAATCGTCTTCTCAAAAGAGAAAAAGAGCGCTGGTCGCTGGAGAATCATTGGGATCAATCCTTTGCCGATATGTATGTTCATCCTTTAGAAGTTGATTACAATATCACAACCCTTTTTGAATTAATTGACGCGGCTCAATTAGAATTTTTAGGCTTTTCTAACCCTCAATATTGGGACTTAGAGCGCCTAATTGGGAAATCTAGTCAATTAATGGAAATGGCGCAAGGCTTATCAGAAAGAGAGCGTTATCGCCTTATAGAACTCCTAGATCCAGATATAACTCATTATGAGTTCTTTTTAGGTCGTACGCCCCTTTTTCGGGCAGATTGGTCGGATGATTTGACGCTAACATCAGCTATTGCCCAGGTTCATCCTTGTTTATTTAGTTGGCCTAACCAGAACTGTCTAGACTATGAATATCGTCCCGTTAATCTAACCGATGCTGAATATAGTTTCATGTGCTCTTGTGATGGTCAAGCGACTATAGGAGAACTTTTACAGGGAATTACCTTAGATGAAGTCCGTTCCCTACAGCAGAGACAGTTGATTATTCTAACTTTGTTGGAAATATAGAAGCTAGTTTAATGAGGACTTTAGGACTATAGCTTGATCTTTGAGTAGGGAATGATATTCGAGTTATAGTTAATTGTATCTGTTGAAATCCTGTCAGAATCATGTTACTTGCTTTTCAATTTCAATCTCCAGGTCCGGAAATTGTACACTTAGGACCTCTGACTATTCGTTGGTACGGATTTCTCATTGCTCTAGCAGTCATTTTAGGAGTTAATCTCTCTCAATACCTCGCTAAACTTCGTCATGTTGACCCAGATCTAATTGGGGATTTAGGAATCGTTTTAGTAGTAGGGGCCATTCCCTGCGCTAGACTATATTATGTTCTGTTTCAATGGTCAGACTATGCCCAACATCCAGAAGATATTATTGCTATTTGGAAAGGAGGAATAGCTATTCATGGAGCAATTATAGGTGGAACTATAGCCACAATTATTTTTGCTAGGTTGAAAAAAATCTCTGTTTGGCAGTTAATAGATCTGGTGGTTCCTTCTCTAGCTTTAGGACAGACAATTGGAAGATGGGGAAACTTTTTTAATTCAGAAGCCTTTGGGTCGCCCACTAATCTCCCTTGGAAACTCTTTATCCCTGTTGGTAAACGCCCACCTGAATATAGTCAATATGATTATTTTCATCCCACATTTTTATATGAATCCATCTGGAACTTACTAGTATTTGCTATTTTAATCTATGTATTTTTTTGGGGCTTAAAGCATAGTGAGAAGCTCAAAGTAGGGACTCTTTCCTTCATCTATATGATAGCCTACAGTATAGGACGCTTTTGGATTGAAGGACTCCGCACAGATAGTCTGATGTTAGGTTCTTTGAGAATTGCTCAAGTAGTCAGTTTAGTCCTCTTACCCTTGGGAATCTTAGGACTCCTACAACTCTATATTTTTAAACGTCGTTTGCCGGATATAGTAAATAGTGAACAGTGAAAAAAACGGTAATTATTCTTTGCTAGCTTGTGTGTATATTATTGGCGCAGGTCCAGGTGATCCCGACTTACTGACAGTCAAAGCAGCTAAAATATTAGCCCAAGCTGATGTCATTCTCTATGCTGACTCTCTAGTACCTAAACAGATTCTCCAAGGGGTTAAACCTGAGGCAGAATTGATGACAACTGGGAATAAAACTCTAGAAGAAATCATTCCCTTGATGATTGAACGAGTGCAAAGAGGTCTTTCTGTGGTGCGCCTCCATTCAGGAGATTTAACTCTCTATAGTGCCATCTATGAACAGATGCAGGCTTTAGCAGAAGCAGAGATCCCTTTTGAATTGATTCCAGGTATCTCTGCTTATCAGGCAGCATCTGCTAAATTAGCAGTAGAATTAACGGTACCAGAATTAGTTCAAACAATAATATTAACGAGAGTTAGTGGCAAGGCTTCCCCTGTTCCTGAGTCGGAAAATTTAGCCTCATTAGCAGCACATCAAGCCAGTCTCTGTCTCTATTTAGCGGCCCGTCATGTTGAGGAAGCACAAGAAGAACTGAGTAAACATTATCCTCCTTCTACAGCTGTTGCTATCTGTTTTCGGGTCGGATGGCCAGATGAGAAGTTTTGGTTAGTTTCTTTGGACAAGATGAGTCAAGTTAGCCAAGAAAATCATCTCATTCGCACCACACTATATATTATCAGTCCAGCTTTAAATTCAGCCTTGACAGTCCGTTCTCGTCTTTATCATCCTACACATCATCATTTATTTAGACCTTGATCCCCCCTAACCCCCCTTAATAAGGGGGGAACCGTACACCAAAACTAACCCTAGTTGCAAGTCTAAGAGAGCGCTTTGCTACGCCAATCGCCCCTACCTCCTACCTATTCACTTATGCTTACATATCTCCAACAGCGAAGAAAATTATTAGCTGAGATCTCTTCCTTCCCTCTTTTACTTTGGTCTGGTTCAGCCTCACCGCGCAATTTTCCCGCCTTGCGTTATCCATTCCGCGCTAGTAGTCATTTTCTCTATTTTGCTGGTTTCCCTTTAGAAAATGCCGTAATCTATGTAGCAGAAGGAGGGTTAGAGTTATTCTGGGACGAACCTAGTAGAGATGCTGCGCTATGGCAGGGAGAAAGTCCATCCCGTCAGGAAATAGGCGAGAAAATGGGCGCTCAAGCTACTCATCCTCTCTCCAAGCTTCCACCTTATCTTCCCTTGGCTGCTAGTTTCCCTGCCATAGACCTTAAAACCTATCAAGAACAGTGCCATTTATTAGGGCGTTCTCTCTCTCCCTTAAATGGTAAAGATTTAGATTTAGCTCACTCAGTTATTACTTTAAGATTAAAACATGATCCTTTAGCCCTAGAAGAAATTAAAAAGGCGATAGAAGTCAGTATTAAAGCTCATTTAGTAGGAATGCAAACTGTTAAGCATTCTTCTTCTGAAGCAGAGGTTCGCGCCGCTATAGAGTCGGTAATCATGACTAATAATATGACTAACGCCTATAACAGTATAGTGACGGTGGAAGGAGAGGTGTTACATAATGAGCATTATCATAATAAATTAGTTAAGGGCGATCTTTTACTAGTTGATGTAGGTGCCGAAACCCCTTTAGGTTGGGCTGCTGACATTACCAGAACTTATCCCGTTTCAGGGACTTTTTCTCCTACTCAAAGAGATCTCTATGAGGTGGTTTTAGCCGCCCAAAAAGCCTGTATTAATAAAATTGCCCCAGGTGTAGAATATGAGTCTATACATCTGACTGCAGCCCAAATATTAACGGAAGGATTGATAAATTTAGGCATCCTCCGAGGTAGTACTGAAGAGATCGTTAACAATGATGCTCATGCGCTCTTTTTTCCACATGGGATAGGGCATCTTTTGGGTTTAGATGTCCATGATATGGAGGATTTAGGGGATTTAGCGGGCTATGCGAAAGGGAGGAAAAGGAGTCACCGTTTTGGTCTTAATTATCTGCGTTTAAATCGTCCTTTAGAAGCTGGTATGGTTGTCACTATTGAGCCAGGTTTTTATCAGATACCTAGTCTTTTAAAGAGTAATAAAGATTACGTTAACTGGGAGACTCTAGCTAATTTTAAAGATGTAAGGGGTATCCGTATTGAAGATGATGTTTTAGTTACTGGTTCTGGATATGAAGTTTTAACAGCAGGACTGCCTAAAACTATTCAGGAGATAGAAGCTATTATTAGTTAGTTATTTAGTACAAGTGCATTACTTCCCATTTCCTGATTATGCCAACCCCCAAAACAGACTCTCCATTGGCGACCACATACTTTCAGAGGCTTCCCGGACTGGTTATCGCTATTTTAGGCTTCTTCAGTTTTGCTCTGAGTGATGTAACAGTCAAAGATCTTGGTCACCGCTTTGGCTTAATTCCCTTAGCAGGACTCCTCTCTCTGACCGCCTTCTTCTCGATAGTTATATTCGCTTTCTTTTCGGGTGGTCTAGGAGCGCTGAAAACATCCCATCCTCGAATTCACTTATTACGCAGTATTTTGCTCTTATGCTCAGGACTGGCCACGTTTTTTGCTCTGCCACGCATTCCGTTGACTCAGTTCTATCTGATCGTGTTTACTATGCCCTTCTGGACTCTGATTGTTGCCAGAGTATTTCTTGGTAGATCAATTCAGTTGTTGGAGCTAGTATCTGTTGGGCTCGGTTTCTTAGGTGTTGTTATTGCAGTTCGCCTCTCAGACTTCATTCTCGACCCTACTTTAATAGTACTTTCCTGCTCGCCACCGATGTTTGCGGCGGCACAGCTTTTATCGAGATCGCTACCTGTATCTGAATCTCCTCTGTCTCTGGGCTTCTATCCAAGACTCTTCTCTCTGCTTGTCTTTATTGTCCCAGCCGTCTCTGGACTAGATCATCTGCCGTCGCTAATAGACATTGTCATCCTTATAGTGAGCGGCATACTACAAGCTCTCGGAATAGTTCTAACAGGAGTAGCTTTTCAGAGGACTTCCCCAGCCATCGCCGGATTTGCCCAATATACTCAGGCTTTCTGGGGAACGATATTTGGTCTAATGTTGTTTGGCGAGGTACCACACCTGAGAACAATATTGGGACTGGCCATCATCATTGCTGCCAGCTTCATGTTACACCCAAAGATTAGAGAAAAACTAAAAAATCTTAGTAAAAAGTACTGAAGGTTAAACAATAACAAAAGTACTCGGTTGAGGGATAGGTGTACCTTCTAATTCGCAAGCATCTAAGTACATTTTTATGACTTCTTCACCATTACGAATTGCTTCCTCACGAGTTTTCCCATGAGTGCAGGGCATAATAACAAGTTCGGCAAACTCTGGAATAGTTACTAAAAAAAGCTGATCTTCTTCTGACCATTGAACTTTCATACTATATTGATTCATAAATCCTCATCCTTTTTAAGTTTTTCTAGTTCCTTTAATAAACGTAATATTTGCTTTTCCAGGTAGATAGGTACATCATCTCCATCTTTACCAGAAATTGTCAGTGTTTTCCCAAGCAGAGGATGTCGCCAACGTTCATGGCTACCTTGAACACGCTTAGGAAGATAGATAAACCCATAACTTGCTATCTGAGCTTTTAATTCTCGTATTTTCCTAGGGATGGATCTGGATTCAACTTCCCCTATATGCTATTAATCTTTTCTAAAACTATTCTTTCAAATTCTGCTTCAGGTAGTTGATTCTCATGATAAATAATGAGAGAAGCTGCTTCTTTATTTACCTGAATATATTTGACTCCTGTTATTGATTGAATAAGGGGTTGTAATGTCTGAGCGTAGGTTTCATTGCCCAATAATTGAGGGATTTTTAATCTTATACGTCCCTTAATTTTATGGACAATTTCTGCGCTATTTTCTCCTTGTTTTACTAGAGGGGAAGAACTACTGGGTAAAAATTTAGTAGCTACTGCAGGAAGCAATTTAATAATATTATTCTCGGGAAGTAAAGGAACTTCTTGAATGACAATTTCCTGTCCAACTAATTTGACTTTCTTTCTCATTTCCTTAGAAACAGTAAAGCCCTCTTCAGATTCGATATAATTGGTTAAATCCACTAGTTCATTCTGAATTGCGATTAGTCTTGCCCTGCCTTCTAAATCTTTTGTTGACTGCGCTCGACGAATAGCCTCTACTGTTATAGAAATATCTTGATATAAATGACCACCTTGATTTTGACTCTCCATTATTTCTTGATCAAATTGATATAAAGTTTCGGCATTAAATTCAGCATAAGGAGCATTTGATCCCATAAATCTCTTAACAAACCTTTGTCCTAAAGAGCGTTGTTTAGTAGGAGTGAAGCGAAAAGCATCATCCCCATATATGTTACGATCAGCAAATATTTCGGCAATATTTCTAGTTAATTGGATAGCGATTTTATCTTGGGTATAGGAACCGTAGCGATAAAAGTATAAAGACCAACCAAAGTATTTAACTATGACATAGACTATTTCTAACGCTTCGTGATAGCTAATTTCTCTTTCATTATCCCCTCTATGGGCGACTCCTGATCTTAAAAACTCTATTTCCCCACCGGCTAGAAGTCTATAGAGTAGTGATTGTAATTCCTCTGCTGCTAAAAGAAAGGGGTTGATATAAAGTGCATCAAGTTGATCTTGTTCTGCTGTTCTTTCCTTCTCCTCCTGTTGAACCCAAGTTAACACTGTCCAAATAGCAGTACCAATAGTAGATAGTGCAATAATAGCAAATTCAAGTGGCATAAATATTTTTCTAGTATGTTTCTAGTCTCCATTTTAGGCTAAAACGTACTTGATCAGGGAACTATAAATAGGGAATAGTCGATACACACAAGGTAACATGGGGAACTTATTTATGAAACTCCATTGCTTCGGAGACAACTCACTCCCCCCCCTTCTATTTTTGCACGGTTTCTTAGGCTCTAGTTCTGAGTGGCTACCGTTCATTGAGGCACTTTCTGTGAGGTTCTTATGTATCTCTATCGACCTTCCAGGACATGGAGAAGCAGTGCTAGAAAATTTTAATACAGCAATGGATCTTTATTCCTTATCACAAAAACTTCACCAGATCCTGTCTCCAGTTATTAATACACCATATTCAATCCTTGGTTATTCCCTAGGAGGTCGGCTAGCGCTGCGTCATGCACTCGACTTTCCCCACTGTATTAACCGACTTATCTTAGAAAGTGCCTCGCCAGGAATCGATGACCCCAAACTCAGACAATTACGTACTATAAAAGATGAAGAACGCGCTCAAATGATTGAGAAAGAAGGGATGAAACTGTTTCTCGAATATTGGTATAAAATGCCACTCTTTGCCTCCCTACAGCAACGCCCTGCTCTTTTGGAGGAGATCCTAGCAGCACGCACTATGACAAATTCCCTTTGTGCTGCTGCTTTAATTCGTTCTGCTAGTCCTGGAAGGGAACCCTCAATGTGGACAGCCTTGTCTAGTTTAACTTGTCCCCTCCTTCTAGTCGGTGGAGCGCTAGATTTGCAGTACGTTGAGATTCTCACAAGGGTAGCAGCTTCTGTCCCTTATAGTACTCTAAAGCTCCTTGATGAGGCAGGACATGCACCCCATCTAGAAGTCCCTGAGCGATTTCTAGCAGTGATTCAAGAATTTTTAGACATTAGAAATTCTCCCTAAAGCCTTCAATAAAACCTGAAATTTTAATTCAATCTCAGCTAATTCTTTATAGGGATCTGAACCTGCTACAATACCTGCACCAGCATAGAGTCTGGCGTGATTATTTTCAATTAAAGCTGATCTGATTCCTACAATAAATTCGCAGTTTCCCTCATAATCTATCCAACCAATAGGGGCTGCATAAAGTCCTCTATCAAAATTTTCGTATTCTTTAATCTGTTCTACAGCAATATTAGTAGGAACTCCAGCTACAGCAGGTGTAGGATGTAGTCTAGCTAATATCTCTAAAGGATGAATTTCTGGTGGTAATTCTGCATAAATAGAAGTCCAAAGATGTTGAATATTAGAGAGTTGGCGCACTTTTAATTCTGAACACTCAGGTTTTAAGCCTAGCTGTTGTAAACTATATTTAATAAAGTTACTAACAGCTTGATGCTCTCTTTTTTCTTTTTCATTATTTAAAAGTTGCCTAGCAAACTCTTCATCTTCCTCTAAGGTTTTTCCTCTAGGTGCTGAACCTGCGAGAGCATCTGTTATTAACTTTTGATTTCTGATACTTATTAACCGCTCTGGACTTGCCCCTAGAAAGGTTTTTCCTTGACTATTCCCAAAAGAAAAAATATGACAATCGCTATGTTGTTCTAGTAAATGTTCCAAAGAATCAATAACATTAAAATTCTTTTTTGAGGAAATATCTAAAGCATGAGCCAAAACGATTTTACTAAAACTTTGCTCAGCGATAGAATGTAAAGCAGATTTAACAGCAGAGATAAAATCAACTGAATTAGGTAATTTTAAAGAAGATGGCTTTTCTCTTGCTATAAATTTTGGCTGCTTACTAATCTGACTCTTCTCTAAATGATTGAAAAATTCTTGACGTAAAGACTTGACATTATTTTGCTTCTCCAAGAGAACATTAATAATCAAAAAATAATTCTCTTTCTGACGCACTATTTGAAAAGTAGGTAAAAAGACAGTAGCTATAGGGAAAGATTGTCCTGGAGATTCAAAAAAAGTAAAACTATAAAATAGATGAGGAGTAGAAGAAATAGTTGCCGAATCACTTTTATAAATGATTCTCTTTAAACAATTTTTTAAAAAATCTTGCGACTTTTTAAATCTTTCCCCACTATCTACCGTAAAATATTCGGTCACTCCATAGGCTAATATAAACTCTTCCTGTTGTCGATTTTCCCAATAAAAATGAAGATAATAATGCGGCGAAACCTCCCTCAAAAGTCTCAAGGGAGCAACTGATTTGATTTTTTCAGAAAAGCTCAAAATAGGTGAATCAGTCACTGGTAAAAAGTGATGAAGTTCTGTTTTTTCTGTTAGTAAACCAGAGAGAGATGGAGAAGAGTGATTTTCTTCTGCTAAAGAAGGTACGATAAAAGTCATCGTAAAGTTATTTGTATTTTATTAATTTTGGGTCATATTTGTGTTATGAAGACCCAATCTAAACAGCCTTTTTATCTATAGTAAAGGATCTGTAGCATCAGATGCTATGGACTTGTTTTAATTAAATGAAGTAGGGGATCTTGAGAAACCCAACCAACAGGCTGTTTATAACGGACTTCAAAGTGAAGATGAGGTGCGGGGATATCAGGTTCTCCAGTGCGACCTACCGTTCCAATCACCTGTCCCACCATGACTTGGGTTCCGATCCTAACTTTAATCTCATTCAATTGTGTATAGCGAGTCTGTAAGCCTCCATTATGATTAATGATGATCAGATTGCCATAACTTCCTTCACGTCCCGCAAGGACAACAATACCACTTTCTGCGGCTAAAACTTTAGTATTAAGAGGAGCCAACAGATCAACGCCACTGTGAAAGAAAGTAGTAACCTGCTTTCCTGGAGAAACTTTTTTTTGCCAGCCATAGGAGAGTCCTACCTTGGCCAAGCGAGGAAGAGGATAACCAGAGAGTCCATTATAGTTATTTTTTTTGTTAGTATTTGCCTGATCAGTAAATACGCCCGGAATAAAGACAGTAGAAGGGGTTTTTGGACAGCCATTCAATTCAAAAAGCACATCAGCCCGAATTCCATAAGCCGAGGACAAATTCTGCCAAGTAGAACCAGGCGGAGCCTTTATAGGCTTTCCATTGAGGGGAGGAACAATAACTACTGTGCCCTGTGGCAGTATTTGATCTTTTAATTGAGGGTTAAATTGCTCCAGTGTTTGCGGAACGAGATTATAATTGTTAGCTATGCTAGCGAGGGTATCCCCTAGTTGACTAGTATAATTTAGTAATTTAGTTAGTACAGAAATTTGAGGACAATTTACTCCCCCACGGTCAGAAGAATCAGCGTGACTTGCAGCCGGAATTATTAAGAATATTAACAAGAAGAAAAAAAGTAATCGCATAAGCTAGCAAGCCATCTAAATTGTTAATTAAGACAAGGAGTTAATGGTTAGGGGTTTTAAGCTAAAACGCATCGATGATGCGTTTTAGCTCTCTTGTAGGGGGTAGGGTGTGGGGAGGATTTTCGAGTAGGTAACTTACAGCAAATGTAAATCTCGTTACGCCACAACTTAAAAACCAGAACCCTTGCGGGGCTAAGAGAGAGCCCCCTGGTTTTGTAACTTGTCTAGTGTCAAATTGCTGTAAATGCGTAGAAGCTTAAGAATATGTAATTTAAGTGAGAAGGTTTTGTCAATCTATTTAAGATAAACACAAAGAGAATATTGTATGCAAAAACCAACTACTTTAGTTGAATTATTGACCCGTAGAAGCCAAGAAAGTCCAGATCAATCAGACTAAAACGGGCACTTTGGCAAAGATCATACGACCGGCGGCTGTTTGTAAGGCTGAAGTGACTATTACTCTTACTTCGCCTCCCCCTAGATACTCTTTCCCTTCTTCTACAACTACCATTGTTCCATCCTCTAAATAACCAATTCCTTGGGTTGGTTCTTTGCCTGGTTTGAGGATTTTTAAGTCTATAGTATCACCTGGTAAGTAAATGGGTCGTATGGCTTGAGCTAGATCATTTACATTGAGGATCGGTACTTTTTGTAGGTGAGCTACTTTACTTAGGTTATAGTCATTAGTCAGCAGGGTAGCATTTATTTCTTGGGATAAACGCACTAGTTTAGCGTCGACTGTGGCAATATCGTCATAGTCAGCTGGATGGATGACAATTTGTTCAGGGTAGAGTTCTTGTAAACGATTGAGGATATCTAGTCCTCTTCTGCCACGTACTCTTTTTTGATCGTTGTTAGCGTCGGCTAATTGTTGCAGTTCTTGCAGCACAAATCTAGGTACTAAAATCTGTCCTTCAATAAAGCCTGTTTCGAGGAGAGGTTCGATTCTCCCATCAATAATACAACTTGTATCGATGATTTTCGTAGGGGAAGGCTTTAAAGTCCCTTCTGCTACTAGTAAGCTTTCAATGCTATTGGGGTTAATGAGACGTAAAAAAGTCCTACCATGTGTATCAGCTAAACTTACTCCTAAAAAGGAGAACATTACACTGCCTAAAATAGCAATCAAAGGTTTAATGAAGGCAAATTCTCTCGGAATAGGTAGGAGAAAAATAGGTGCTAACATCAAGTTAGCAATCAACAGACCAATTACTAAACCGACAGCGCGGGTTAGAATAACTTCAATAGGAGTTTTCCGAATTTGTATTTCTAACCTTCGGTAAGTGGTTTGGGCAACCAAACCGAGTGCTAACCCAATGACAGAGGCAAATCCAGCGGCTAAAGTACGCAAGGCATCTATATTGGATATTTGTTCTTGAATCTCTACTGGAAGCAAATCTACTGCGTCAAAACCGACTCCCGCCGATGCAACAACGAATAACAGGATAATAATGGCATCAAGCATAATTTATATAATCCAATAATTGCTAGATCTCAACTTTTTAACAGTAACAAAATACCATGCGAAAACCGAGTCTAATTCAATTATAATCCGCTTCTTGCCAAGCTGATTTTCTCAAGTTTAACTAATACTTAAAATAGTCGCTGCCTCCAGCACTCTACGTGAACGCTTTACTGATAATTAGTTTAATTAAGTACATTTATATTAATATAGATGAAATCTACTATAAGTTTCCCCACACCCCACACCCCACACCCCACACCCTATCAACCATCTTGGGAAATTCCAGAGTCAGTTTATATCCATATCCCTTTCTGTCGTCGTCGCTGTTTTTATTGTGACTTTCCTATCTCGGTCATAGGAAACAAAACAGAGCCTTCTAAATATAGTCCTATAGAGACCTATGTTCAATGGCTAGTCAAAGAGATTAATCTGAGTGTTAACCTAGGAAAACCTCTCCAAACAGTCTTTTTTGGTGGGGGTACTCCCTCTTTACTGCCTGTACAAGAATTAAGTAAGATTTTAGAAACTCTAGAGAGAAAATTTGGGCTCGCGCAAAAGGCGGAAATTTCTTTAGAAATAGATCCTGGAACTTTTACAATACAACAGTTACGAGAGTATCAAAGACTGGGAATTAATCGAGTCAGCTTAGGTGTCCAAGCCTTTCAAGATGAGATCTTGCTTTCTTGTGGTAGATCTCATAATGTGGCAGATATTTGGCAAGCTGTCCAGTTTTTAGAGGCGGTGGGTTTTACTAACTTTAGTCTAGATTTAATTTCTGGATTACCTCACCAAAGCTTAGAACAGTGGGAGAATTCTTTACTTCAGGCTATCTCTATTAGTCCTACACACCTCTCCTGTTATGATCTGGTTTTGGAGGAGGTCACTCCTTTTGGGAAAAGATATCAAGTAGGAGAGTTTCCCTTACCGACTGATGAAAACGCTGCCCAAATGTATCGTTTGGCGCAGCAAAAGTTAACTCAAGCAGGCTACAAGCACTATGAGATCTCTAATTATGCCCTTGATGGCTATCAATGTCAGCATAACCGAGTCTATTGGGAGAATCGTTCCTTTTATGCTTTTGGTATGGGTGCTGCTAGTTATCTTGAAGGTACTAGATATATTAGCCCCCGTACTCGTGTTGAATATTACGAGTATGTTGAGGGATTACCCAAGGTAGTAGATGACTTACCTAGCAGAGAAACCGCCCCGAAAAATCAGAATACTCAAAAGGATATCTTCCTTGAAACTCTCATGTTAGGTTTTCGTCTAGCTGAAGGGGTCAGTATTCCTCTTCTAGCACAAAACTTTGGTCACGAGACGATTTCTCTTCTTCTTTCTCTTCTTGAACCTTATCAAGCTAAAGGCTGGGTTAAGATCTCCCAAGATAGGGTTTGTTTGAGTGATCCTGAAGGATTTTTGTTTTCTAATGTTGTTTTAACGAGAATTTTTGAGAAAATGTAACACTCAAACGTTGACGTTTTCTGCTTCCTTACTGATAATCCAGATAGCATGGATAATGCCAGGAACCCAACCAATTAAGGTTAAGATAATGTTAATGATTAAGGCTGAACTAAATCCTTTGGTTAGATAAGGGACTTGCAATCTAAAGAAATACCATTTAAACTGAAGTAAGACGAAATTTTAGAATCCTATTGTGGCACGTTTAAAAATAGAACTAGATGAACAAATCAAAGATACTCTCCTTGAT
>Ga0209085_1000638_pt1 | contig 24903 bp, 18 predicted proteins | sample C_131016_EF_Meta_FD_187310 | JGI IMG/M metagenome (GOLD analysis project Ga0209085, IMG submission 187310) | Freshwater microbial communities from Lake Croche, Canada to study carbon cycling - C_131016_EF_MetaG (SPAdes) (version 2) | ecosystem: Environmental > Aquatic > Freshwater > Lake...
TTAGGTACTAAATAAGTTCCATCTGCTTGAAGCATATAAATCCTTCGTGTAGTAATAGTTCCATCACTCCCTGTGCTAGTATCTGTGAAGTTTAAATATGATGGCGTTCCGCTATTCTGTACTGCACTAAAATTAGGTGTTAAAGGCATTGGTAAATATTTGAATCAAATTTAACAAATATTTACCAAATATCCGACTATTTTCCTTATGAATTAAAAATTATTTACTTTAAGAGTAGTTTTAGATTTAGATTCTTTATTAGGATTAAATAATTCTTCTTTAGCTTCTTCTGTTGCTTTTGTTTTTATTTGTTCTAATATTAAATTCAACTGACCTTCTGTTAATTTATCTGCTGGTATTGTTTTTTCTTCCCAAGTATCTGAATTATCACTTATAGCCCCTTTGTCCATTAATTCTTCAATACCTTTTTTTATTTTTTCGCCTCTTAATTTAGAAAATTTGTAATATTCATCGTTTGTTACAGGTCTATCTTGCATGGTATTACCGTCAAAAACAATTAAACTTTTTTGACTAATTGGTGCTACCCATCCATTTTTGTCTATTAAAAACTTCCAAACTTTATCGTTTTTTTCAGAAGACACAAATGAACCATTTTTTCTAATTATTGGCTCTCCTAAAGCATTTATCTTGTCATTTAATGAATTTCTTGCAATAGGTATGTCTGCTTTTATTTTTTCCCACATTGTAGTAGCCTGTTTTTGCGGCATACCAAATGATTCTTGATAGCTTTGTAAGTTTTGCGTAATAAAATTACCAAAAGGAACAAACCCTTTTGCTGTACTTGATAAAGTATTTGTTAATAACCTTTCTCCTTCATCAGGTTTTTCAGCAGTTAAAGAACCTAATAATGTTGAAGCCGAATTAATCCAAGTCATATCTGCAATTTGATTACCAAACCTCAATGCGGCTATTTCTAGCCTTTTAAGTAATTCATCACCTTTCATGTATTTTGCAGCATCATTATAATTACCCAAAAGACCTAATTGAATTGCCATAGGCGTATATTGATAAGAATACCATTTGCCGTTATATTTTATACTGTACGGTTTCCACCCTTCTTCTAGCATTTGCAATTTCTTTTTTAAATCATCAGAGCCACCGCCCGAAACTTGTATAACACCTGCATTATGCAAAGCTGAAAAGGCAGTTAATGTAGCTAAACCAAGTGCTGATTTTATCACTAACGATTTTCTTTGGTCGGGAGTTAGTTTAACATACGCTTTGCCTATTACATGATTATCTTTAAATGATTCAAACCCTCTTACCCCTCTAGCAGCCCTTATAGCACCTACGGGTGTGTAATCTAACCCCGTATTAACAACATTGGTAATAATTCTTGTAAATGGTATTGCATACCTAAATGGAGTTCCCGCTTTCCCCATAGGTATATTTAAAGCAGATGCGATAGCGGTTGATAATGCACCTAATGTTCCCTCTGTTTCATGGTTAAAAGTTCCGTGAGCAGCAAAACCGTAAGCGTCTTCTGTCATTTTAATAGGTCTTGAACTTTCCATTATTTCGTGAATCCTTCTTAATGCTTCATAGCTATCTAACCCTTCCTCTTTCACTTGTGCTTTTGCTTCGGCTAATCTATCTGGCGTATTTAAAAGCAATTCATTTACTCTATCCCAAGTTTTTTTAGAAAAAACACTTGTATTACCTTCGGCTCTTGCTTCTTTTATAGCTAATTGATACGCCCTAGCTTCTTTCAACCCTTGAAATTGAAGTACATCCTCTGCAACCATTAATCTAGTAACGTATTTCATCCAATTAGCAGGGTTAAAAGCCCCACCCATAAACCTTTTTCTTTCTAATACATTAGGCGTTTCTACTTTAGATATATGTATAGGGGAGCGACCTGTTAAGATAGTATGAAAAGAAGATACTATACCCTTTTTTAAACCCATAGCACCACCGACAAATAAGAATGGTATATCTTTTGGATTTTTAACAACCTCTACGCCTATTTCAGACATAGCGTTAAAGAATGTTGAAACAATGTTTTTTTTATGAGTAGAACTGCCTGAAAGAACGTTTGCGTACCACATTCCTTGTGCTACATCCGCCCAATCAGTACCTTTTAAGTTAGCCCTATAAGCTAACAAATCTTCTATTGCATCATTTTTAGGGCTACCTTCGGGTGCTTTTTGTATTTTATCGGCTAATTCATTAATCTTATCTATTTGTTCGGAATTAAGTTTACCTAATCCTAGCTTTTCGGCTATCATATCTAACATTTCCGAATTTTTAAAAGCACCCATATTTGAATACCTAATCATTTCAGATTGCAATGTTTTTGACTCTACCTTATTGCTACCTTGTAACCCCTTTTGTATTCTTTCAAACCTTGCTTTTTCGTGATATAAAATATCTCTTTTTTTCTTATTGGCTATTCTATCAAATGCTTCCTGAACTTTAGTTGAAAGTTCTTTCGCTTCTTCTCCACTTAATCCCGCTTGTTCAACTAACTTATCGGCTAGTGTTTTTTTAATTTTATCTACTTCTGTATAATGTTTTTTAACTATTTCATTAATTTTTAATTTTCGTGATTTCAGTTCACCGCCTATCAATTTAATATCAGATTTATTGATATTTTTTTCAGCAATGTCTTTTACTTGCTTTTTAATATCATCTGTTACATCTTTGCCGCTAACTTCTTTTAAATGATTGTATATTTTTTCTGCTAAAATATCTAGGTTAGCAATACCTTCATCAATATATGTTTTAGCAACTTCCCCTACAAACTCTATACCTTCCTTTGTTAATCCAACTGTTGAATATAAATTTTTACCCTTGTCGTTTTTATATTTATTAATAAGATTTTGCCTAGTTTGTTTGGCTTTTTCTATTTTAATTTTAGCCTTTTTAGTTCTTTCGCTATCTATTTTGTTTACGCTATTTTCTATTTCCTTTTCTTTTATAACCTCGCTTACCGCTTCTTCATTAACTTTTTGAAATTTATTTCCTATATTATCTACATCAGGTTTTCTCCTTTCTTTTTTCTTTTTTGCTTGTATTTCTCTGTCTTGAATAGCATCTCTTAATTGCGCTTCGGGAGTTAATCTTGAATACAACGAAAAAGCCTGTATCATCTGACCTGATTCAGTAGCTAATTTTTCAGTTACAAATTTTGCCGTTTCAATAGTCCTATCTAAATAATAATCTTTAGTTGCTTCGTCTTTAGCGTTTTTATGTAATTCATTAAATTTTTTAATCAATGCTTGACCCATAACAACCCTTACCGCAGGTTGAACTTGCCCTTGCGTAACTAATTTATATGATTCATCTGCACCTAATTTTGCTATTGTTTCAGACGCTTCTTTGATACTCATTGCATTTGTCTGTCTAGCGTACTCTAATGTTTCAGCTATTACGGCTTTAGATTCATCAGATAGTTCTTCGTCTTTTAGCATTTGTTTAGTAAACTTCCTTCCCGAATCTTCTATATCAAAATCATTTTCTACAACTGTTTTTTTATTTGAAAGTTGTTTATTAAATTCTTTGCTTAATTTATTTTTTAAATCAGTTTCATCAAAATCAATACCATTTTCTTTATACCAATCAGTAATATGTTTAGCTGCTTCTTCTACTGCTTTTTTAAAGTCCTTAGCTTTATCATATATATCTGCAAATGTTTCTAGTGCATTAGCAAATGCTTCGTTAATATCAATACCTTGTTTTTTAGTTCCTTTTGGTAGGTCTGCCTGTAACCAATCGGGTAACAAATTCTTTTCTCCGTTTCTTATTTTTTGTGCTAATTCTCTTGCTTTATTTCCTAAATCTTTTTCAGCATTAGGCTTTAACTTAGATAAATCAATAGCTTTTTCTTCTACAAATGAATCAAGACCTTCTTTTAGTAGAAAGTCTTTAAATTCTTGTTCACTAAATTTTTTATCCCCTATAAAATATTCACAAGCCATTGATTATGTTTTATTTACGTTTTTTCATAGAACCCATTAACTTAGACTTAACTGAATGTTCGGGTAGTTTTTTTCCTTTAGATTCTTTATTCCATTGTTCAACGTTCACTCCTTTTGCTTCTAATTCTTTTTTGTGAATGTTAAAATAGGCTTCCTGTGCAGTTGATTTATAAGGCATATTATTAATTTTTATTGTTTACCTAAATATTTGTCAAAATCTAGGATAGCTGCTTCGTTTTTGCCGCATTTATTGTAACGTGAAATTAAATCACCATAGCTACCTACTGCTTCTCTTTGTATTTGAATAAACTGTAAAAGGAATTGACCTACTGAACAATCTTCATCTTCTGCTTTTTCATATAGGCTTTTGTACATATTATAAAATTCTAATTCCATTTCATAGCCTATTTGTAGTGCATCTTCTATTGAAGTTATTTTATCTTTTACTGCATCTATTTGTGGCATATCTGCACAATCTCCCATATCATTCATAAAGTCTACTATGATTTGATAGTGTAGTAGTTCTTCTGCTGATTCTTTTAGAAAGTATTTTTGACCGCCAAAGAAACCTAGTCTTTGTAAGTTATTGGCAATATGTTTCCAAAGGTTACTTTGGTATAATTCCATTTGCAAGACTTCTTGAAGTCCTTTTCTAAGACTTGATGATAATAATGATTTTATTAACATATTCTTTTAATTTTATTTTTTAACATAAGTTGAGATACGATACTTTCAAAGTTATCGTTTATTAGCTTTTCTTTTGCTTTTTCTTGTGCTTTTTTTGATTTAATGTCTTTGATAGCTTCATATTGGTCTGCTATTGATTTGGCAGCTTCTTTCCCATTTTCTTCAATGCTTGTTCCTGTGCTAACTTTTTCAATAACTTCTCCTTCACTTGTGGGTTTAGGTTCATTATTTTCTTGGCTGTACTCTTGTTCATATTGCTCTATTAATTGATTAATGTATTCGTCTGATTGTTCTAGTTCTTTGTTGTTTACTAAATCATCAATGTCTGCTTGTCTTAACTTATCTTCTTCTGTTTTTAAAGCATCAAAATATTCTTTAATTGGAACTAAGGCTCTTTGACCTGTAACAACATATTCTAATTCTATACCGCCTTCTTTGTTTGACTTTTCAATAAAGTCAAATATTATTTTTGCAGCATTATTTACCTTTCCTTCTCTTACTGACTTAGCCGCTTCTGCTATTTGTGCTTTACTTAATCTCTTATTGTCCGTTCCTAGTATCTCAAACCCTGTTACTGCTGATGGATTTTCAGCAATAAAGTCCATTGTATCATTCGTTTCTTTAGAATATTTTTTACGGTCAAAATCCTTAATTACTGTTTTATTTGTTACTAATTCACGCTTTTGTATCGTATTACCTTTCTCATTTACTAATTTACCATCTCTTTCGCTATACTTTAATCCAAATTCTGCTGCTTCAATATTTAATTTGTTTTTTACTGACGCTCTTTCAGGTGCATTAGACCTCATAGCTGTTAAAGCAGAAGCCTTATCAACTAAATCATTTATTTTTTCTTGTCTAGTTTTTTCAACGGGTTTAGCTGATTCTTGTTTTTGTTTTTCTAATAAAGGAGTAATTAACTTATCGTATTTATCGTAAATTTCTTTTTTCTTTACTTTGTCATTTGGATTGGTCATAGCAGCATACTCTGATTGTTCTTCTGCTCTTAGTTGTTCTACTGTTTTTGGTGTTTCTACCTTTACTTCTTCTGCTTTAATTTCTCCTTCTTTTGGCTCTCCGACAACTTCACTAACTGTTTCAGTAATAGGGATTTCAACTTTTGTGGGCTGCTGTACTTCAATGGCTTGTTCTTCAACTTGTGGTGTTTTTATTTCTGCTTCTGTTACTATTGGTTCTTCTTCAATGCTTAATTCTATTGGTTGAGATATTTCTTCGGGTGTTCCTTTTGCGGGTCTGCCTGTTAAATTATCCTTTTCGTATTTTAAAAAATCGTTTGTTTTAGCAATGTTATTTGTTTCTGCATCTAATTCTTCAATCTTCTTTTCATTAGCTTCTATCTTATCATTAAATGATGCACCGTATTTTTTAAGTTCGCTATTTTCTTCTTGTATTTTTTTTCGTTGCAATAACTTACCTACAATAGCAGCCTTTTGTTCTTCTGATAAAGGCATTTTAGAAACTATTGCCTTTTGTTCGTCAAATTCAGATAGTTTAGATAACACTTTTTGCGTTGTTCCTTGCGGGAATATACCTTTCTTTTCACCATCTTCATAAAATGCTTGTACTTCTTCTCTAGGTGCGGAAGCAACAACATTTTCTATTTGTGGTCTTAAATAAGACGGTATTTTAAATGGCTCTGTTACTCCCCAAAGACTAAAGTGCGTTGCTGCCATTTGAACTGCGCTTTCTTTCATATTAGAAAGCATTTTATCACCTTCTACCTTATTACCAATAGCATTAGAAGCTAAATCATTAACAACTGAACCCGCTACTGAAACACCACCAACTTTAGGATATGATTTAATTGCGTGTTTAGCGGAATTAATAATACCATCTATTACCCCTTTTACTTCTACTGTTGGTTTTGGAACTTTACCTAGTATATTTTGAGATATAGAACCCGCTAAAGCAGCGTTAGTAGCTATCCCTGTAACTTCACCTAATAAAGCTGCTTTGTTAGCTTTTTCGTATGCTTCATCATCTGAAATATTAGGATTGCTTTGCTTTAATCCTATGTAGTTCTTTTCTAAAGTACCTGAATACCCACCATAAGCCATATCGGGTAGCATAGATAAGAATTGAGCAAAACTAGCACCACCTGTCGGTAAAGCTAATGCACTAGCACCCATCCCTGCTGTTATACCCTTAGCTAACATACCTGCATTTTCTCCTACAAATTCAGATACTTTTGCGGCTGTTCCACTTGGGGCTGATTCTACTTCTTGTGGGTTATTTAATTTATTATTTAAGAACTTTATTCGTTCTTGTTTTGGTGCATTTGCTAGATAGCTATTCATAGCTTCTTCTTCAAACTTCTTATTTACTGCATTACCAAAACTCTCTATAACTCCCGTTCCCCTAATTAATTTTGATTCTCCTTTGCTATTCTTAATTGGAACTAAATCACCGCTTTTATACGCTTTTTCAATTTTATCTTTTGCATCGGTTGAGAATACATATTTAGATTGATACTGATTAACTGCATCATTAATAGCTTCTTTAATATCAGGCAAAGATTTATCTGCTATTGGTTTAACTCCCCTAGATGGCTTAATTTGGGCTGTTTCTCCTATCTCAAATTCACCGCCTACCTGCTTCGCTGCTTTAGGTAATGCTTCACTAACACCCTTAAAAGAAAGGTCTGTAAGTACAGGACTTGTTTCTTTAGGTACTCTCGAAGGTAATGGTAATTGAGTATTTGAAGATTGAGAAGGTGTAGGTTCTTTTTTTTTTAAGTAAGTATCATAAAAAGATGTTTCATCCCTATCAGTAAGATTGTTTTCTTTGAAAAAAGAATAAACTTCTTTTGCTTTTTGAGGATTAGAATACTCATTTAAAAAAGTTTTTTCATCTTTATCGGTAAGGCTATTAGCCTTCATAAACTTATATATCTCGTTAATTTCGGGCATTAGAATTTCTTTTTACCTGTTGGGAATACAAAAGTTTTAGTTTCCTTAACTGCTTTAGGCGAAGATAGGGGTTGATTACCAAAAGATAAATTCTTTTTAGGATTACCAAAAGACTTCTCTAAATCAGGAATAATACTACTTGTTACAGGGATAGACCTAGATTTCTTTTGGTCTACTCTAGGCTGACCGTTTGCAGATGTACCATTAAAGAATATTAAGTGTATATTCTTTTTGTCATTATCCATTATTACCTTATCGGGTCTACGAACTCTTCCATCTACTTTATCGTAATATTTATCTTGTAATGGGTCGGGTAATGATATTTCTCTACCTTTTACATCTACTCCATTTTTAATTGGGTATATGCTATTATCATCGCTCCCATTATTGTATATTTCTTCAATATGCTGTCTTGGGTTATACCCCATGTTTGACACCATTTCGGCTCTAGCTGATTTTTGTGCTGATGTTATTTTATTTGTATAATCAAAATATCCTTTTCTGTCAAACCCACTTTTAACTTCTTTTAATCTTTGTTGTGGCATTAATGACAATGTATGTGCTACTGCCATTTCTTCGGGGTGAGTAATATTCAAATCTTGACCAAAATTATCTTTAAATATTTGATTATATTTTTTATACATTTCAGGGTCATTGCTTAATCTTTTTATTTCTCTTTGATATGATGGTGTTTGAGCGTATTTATTTTCAGCTATTTTAAATATTTGCAATTTATCGTATTCAGGGATTTCAAATACTTCTGTTTTAGTATTAAAATCTTTGTCTGTTACAGTATTACCTTCTTTTGGAGAGTATTTGATATATGGATTTAATTCTGTTCTATATTTAGCTTCATCAAATGGTTTGGGATTGTATATATCGGTAAAATCAATAGGTCTGTAATTAGGGTCGGAAATAGGAAGTCTTGCTTTTTCTATTTTTTTATAGTATGATTCATTTAATAAATCTTTTTTATTTGGGTCTAAAGATATTTTTTCAGCTTCTTTTAAATTTTCTACTTTTTTCTTTGCTGCTGAAATATGTTGTGCTGCATCATTATATAATCTATTAGCTTCTGCATAAGTTCTACCATTGTCTAATGATGGGTTTTGATATTCTTTTTGATGCCCCATTACATATTGTTGCCAAGCTGCTTTTTTATTGTAAAGGTCTTGAACATCATTATTATCTAAACCTGCTGCATTAATATTACTACCTATATCTTGAAATCCTTTTATGAAAGCATTCTTATTAGCTTCTTCTCTAGCTTTTTTGTTTATAAAATATTGGGTAGCGGGGCTGCTATCAAAAATAACCGCACCTCCACCATATGGATTACTAGTTATAGGTAATACTCGTGATGTTGCCATTAATTAAACTATTTATTTATATTATTTGCCCATTAACATACTAGCATTATTCGTTCCACCACCAATATTGCTTAACCCTGCATCAAATCTAGCGTTTGCTGCTTGTGATTTCATCATAGCTAATTGCAATTTTCTATTATATGGGTCTAGTACGTTAGTATTAAATTTGAATCTATCATCTTGATTTTTCATTCCAACTGCACTTCCTAATTGACTAAAATTTTGATTCCTTTGATTTTCCGCATTTACACCCGCATTTTCTAATGATTGATTTTGAACTCCAACCAACCTGCTTACGCCACCAATTGCACTTCTTCTATCTTGCAATGAATTTAGTCCTGTTGCTGTTCCTGCTTGTGCATTTTTTTGTGCAATTTGATATTGTTGTGATTGATACGGACTTACATTGTATCTATTTAATGCTTCATTGTAATAATCAGAAATAGGCTTACTGCCTGAATATTGAGAATTACTATTAAGGGCTGTATCTAATTCTCTTTGAGCCTTTTTTCTACCTGCGGTAGCCATTTGAACAATTCCCGCTACTGTTTGAACACCTGCGGGTATTAATGATAATGTATTAAAGTCTCCCATATTGTTTTATTAAAAGATTATCAAATTTAACAAATTATTACCTAATATTCAAATTACTTTCTAATATCTTAACTGATGCTGAATTTAATTCTACTAAATTGGCTGCTTCGGCTTCATTTACTTGTAATTTAATTGCTATATACTCTCCTTTTAATACATCACCATTAATTAATCCCCCCAATGAATTTACATCCCTTCTAAATGATGCGTTATAAGTATCTTCTAGTCTTGAAAAATCTTCTGCTATTAAATTACTAGACTGCTTAGTTGTTCCGTAAGAATTAAGGTTTGTGTATATAATCGGTGCAACCCATTTAACGGATGCTGTTTCTATTAATGAAATAAATGTCTTTTTAAATGATGGCATATCGTTAAATACAAGTGTAATTGAACATGGATATTGAGTACCGTAATAGTTACAGTAAGTTGCTGAATTGTGTTTCCAAATATTACCACCTTTAAATGTTAAAAGCAACGTATTTAATGTACCCATCATTTCGGGTAAATATGAATGAAAACTTTCAAATGCTTTTTTACTTTCACTAAATGAAATTGTAAATGCGTCTTGTGAAAATCCTGTTCTAGTTATTTGTTCTGCTGCTAATATATATTTATTTGTATATGCGTCAAATACTCCGTAAATAGTTGGATAACCATTTGATGATGTATTATTTAATTCTCTCCTAAAATTATTTAATCTAGGTACAAAGAAAGCGTTTGTGTTGTAAGTAATACTTAACGGTGTTATTCCGTCTTGTGAAAGCCTACAAACTACACCCCTATAATCATCTACAAAGTAATCTGCAAAATTATTCCAAGCCAAACTAGCCCCTGCATCGCCTATTCCAAAATCACCTGCGTAATATTGTATTTTATTTATTAATTGGTCGCTATTGGCTTGTAATGGGTTTCCTGTAACATCTTTTACTATTTGTGTTAAGATAGGAACGTTGCCTACTTTAAATTTTTGATATACTTTTAAATATCTATCTCTAACATGAAGTCTTATTACATCACCAAAACTTCTATCGTATTCATCAAAATTTTCAAAGAAAAATCTATTTGTACCGTTTATATTTGTGTTTGCTTGATATGATTGCCCAAACCTAATAAGAGTGGGAAAATAAGTTCTTTTTGCATTTTCATCTATTACTGATGGTCTGCCATTGCTATTTGTTACAGAATTGTACACATCGCTAAAACTAGATTCTATTACATCTATTGTTTTATTGTTTAATACATCTATTCTAAAATCAAAAAAACCTATGCTTACAGTTGTTTGATTTCTTATTCCTGTAAGAAAAAATAATTTATAATTAGGTGCTACCTTTACTACTGTATCTACATCAAAAGTATAGCTTTGATTTGCTATTAAAATATCCTTTTTGCTTAAAATAAGTTGTGTAGATACTCCTGCGGGGAAGGCAAATTTAGCATATAATTCAAATGTTGAAGTTGAAGTTGCTACAACTGATATAGAGCATCTAATTCTTACTGAAATATCTACTATTGATAAGTTGTTAAATATACAATCGTTATTAACATTTGTTGGATATGAAGCTGAATCAAGTGCTGCTGATTGAACTGTTTGACTAGCTAGTTTATAATTAGTTTCAGTTATAGGAGAAGATGGAACTGTTATAGCTGCTGTTGCGTATATTGCAGGACTAGCAGGTGAATCTGCTTGAGGATAATCACCCGCATAAAAGGAATAACTTAAACCAATTGGAACTACTCTTTTTCTCCAAAACAAATCACCATTAGTAGCTGAAATAATTGCAGGTGTATTTATTGGGTCGGTAGCACTTTGGGTTTGTTCTAATCCCATGTGATACGCATTAATAGTACCCGCATTGCCTATTCCAAAACATTTTCCAAATTCATAAAATGGTGTACCTACGCTTGAAATATTATTTACATAATTATAAAGCAATATACCATAGTTTTGATAATTTGAAGTACCGTCAAATTTTAATTCAGAACCAATATCCGCTGTGGGATATTTTATTTTAACATAAGTTCCTTTTTTAACTATTCCACCAATATTAGGGTCTGTTTCTACGCCAAGTATTTCATAGTCAAATACAGTAATGTTAATTGCTGTACCTGCTGCGTTATATCTTTGATAAAATTTAATTCTATCTCCTTGTGTAAATCCGTATGATACTACTCCTTGTGTTGCACTTATTTGTTCGTTATAATAAGCTATATTACTAATACCTATATAAGCATATTGTTGGTCTAATACTTGTGATACTGTGTTAGAATAAGCTGCATCACTAATCCAAAATAGTCTTTTATTGTAAGTAGTATTTGCCGACCTTAATATCTGATAATAAACAGCTTCTAAAGGAGGTCTATTTTTAATAGTTATTTTAGGTTGGCAATAATTTGCAACGTATGTATTTAAGGGTGTATTAAAAGAAGCATTTACGCTAGTTTGTGCGCCTATTGTTCTTCCCTTGCTATCAAAATATTGGATTGCATATTGATACCCTGATTCAAATGCGTTTGCAAATGATGTCGTGTTTGACTTTTGGGTAGATGGAGTATATTTAACACCACTAGATTGAAGTGTTACATTAGTTGGATATGACATTGTTAAAATGTTACCAACTAAGGAAACTTGTGTCCAACCATTTGCAACTAAATTAAAAGATACGTTATTAAGTATTCCCGATACCAATTCTGTTTCTGTTATGTTAAATACGGTTGTTCCTATTTGTGTTCCACTTCCGTTTACTGCATTTATTTTAAAGTAGGCTGCTGCATTATTTAATGTTGTTACTGAACCTGATGTGTTTGTTCCTGTTCCATATAAATAAACTTTCATAGTAGTTCCTATGCCACCACTATCTCTACCTGATATTATTGCAAAAAACTGTAAACCTGCATAATCTGTATAAAAATCAGAACTATCTTGATTTACCATTACGGATAAATCCATTAATGTTTTATTATACCCTTCTGTTATACCTGCGTACAAAGGTGTATTACCGTTTGCTAATTCACTTGAATTTGCTATTTGTGGAACAAAGTCTTGTAATTGAATAGTATCTAGTACATCTACTACCGTATATACGCTATCATTATAAAACTTATAAGTATATATATCATTATCCGAAACGCTTAAATCTGATTTTTTAAATGATTTAATTAAATACCAATTACTTGTTACACTATCTTTTGTTTGTCTAAAACAAAGTTCAATAGCCTTTACATCATCTCCACCTGTTGTAAATGAAATTGAAATTCTAGCGTTGTTAGTAAATGTATCTCCTGTTAATTGTAGTGTTGATTGTTGCGGTAATGGTACAATGCTTTTTGAACTCCAAACTGATTTTTCATTATTATCATACACATACCTATAAGAAAATTGGAATAAAGCATTACGCAAGTTATTAACCTTAACCGTAGTATCATTTTCATATACGGGCTTGGGAGGCATAATTGGTGGTGCTTTAGCTACTGATAAGTATTCGGCTAACCAAGTAGAATATGTTGCAGATACGTTTATGCTTCTTGGCTCATTATAAGCATCATTAAAGAATAAAATATCACCTTCATCATCTCTATAAAATATGTTTATTGATAAAACTTTATAGCTTGGGTCAAATTTTAAAATATCAATACCGCCGCTATCTGTTTTACTAATCAATACTTTTACTACTGCATCTGTTATTGCATTATAATATAAAATAGAATGATTCCCATTACTATTCCAAACAAAATAATACCCTCTATTTCTAACCTTATCAGGGTAAAATCCAATTACTTTATTTGTTCCACTTGGGAGTGAATAAGATACTTGTTGGTTTCCATTTACGTTGGACAATACTAAGTCTTGGGCAGACCCTTGCGAGTCAGTTGTTACATTTAGTGCATCAATATAATCAGTATTAGGAAGCCTAAATGGGTCTACATCAGTATTAAGTTTACCTGTAAATATCCTATCTATTTTAGCCATTTATTAAACTTTAACTGTTAGGCGTTGTGAATCTAAGTTAATTTGATATGCTTCGTCAAAGTAAAGTGGTCTAAATCTTGCATTAGCCAACCTTCTTTCATTATAAAAATCACTTTTTAAATCTCTTTGAATACCTACCGCACCTCTTTTAGTATTAATTGTTTTTTTATCTTTCCACCATAAATAAGCTATAATAGCTTCTCTAAAATGCAATGGAACTTGATAATCACTATTGTTTTGATTTGGAGAAGCTATGTATTCTACCATTACATAATCAAAAAAATAATCTTCATTTAAAAGAATTACTCCGTTTGCTTCATCTACTTTAAAAGAACCTATATTAACGCCACCGCTAGGAACACCAAAAACATTTGTAAAACCACCATCATACCAATAGTTGAAAAATACAGGTGAAGATGGATTATACATATTTGAAAAAACATTATTATCTACTGATTTTGACTGCCTATCAAGTGATAAATCTGCAAATGTTGTTAGCTTTTCATTATGTTTTAATGTTACTATTTCTCCTTTTCCATTTAAAACCCCAATCTTTGTATATTTAATACAATCAGTAGGAATAGCAACTGTTTTATTTGATAAAACAGCAAGTTTTACTGTTCTTATATTGTAAAAAAAATCTAATCCTAATGTTTCCATAGCCTTATAAGCTAAATGGTAGCATTTGCTATAATTATGAATACTGCCATCTGATTCATTCAAATAGTCATTTACAACAGAATCAAGTGATATAAAAGCCTGTGTTGCCATTTTTATTAATTTTCTGATATTGCTAAAATATCGTTACTTACCATTAAGTAATATTTAATATCATCTTCAATTACCTCTACTCCTGCGTCTTTGATGTGCCAACAAACCGTGTTTGGTTTAAACTTCATTGGCTTACCTGCGCATCCGTTTCCTACCGCTACAATAGTTCCTTTTGCAGACCTCCCAACAAATGAATCGGGTACAAAAATCCCACCTTCACTTACATTATCTCCAAGTTCTGATTTAACTAATACAAAATCTCTTATAGGCTGAATCATATTATTGTTTTTGTGTGTTATCAACTCCATCTGATATTACATCAATAGGTTGATTGTGTTCTATTAATAATTGCTTTTGTATATAATCAACTATGAATGGAATATAATCATCAGGTACGTTTAATGTACTAGTTAAATTAGTAGAATCTCCACCGCTTACCATTCTTACCGATGCCGTATATGATGTTAAATTTAAAACAGTAAATACAAATGCAGCACCACCTTCAATATAATATAGAAGTTTATTTGTAATAGGTCGCATACCATTTTGAAAAGAAACTTGATTTGTACTTAACGGTATTGCTGTATGAGAAAGATTATTATCTGTACCTTTGAACTGTAATGTAGATATACCTTCATTGCGACCAATTCCAAAAGGTATTTGAGGTAACACCACTTTGTATAAAAAGTTTTCATCTTTTGTTATAACTAAGCCCTTGAATGTTGTATAAAAACTGTTATTAATGTAATTAATTCCGTCAATGGCATAACTATCTTTGTAATTTTTTGCGGCTGCTAATCCTATTGCGTCATTAAGCCATGTATTAACTAAATTAATAGTAATATTACTATCTGCATTTGGCTGACCGTTATAAATCTGCCTAAGTGTCCTTTCTAGAAAAAATTGCCTAGTCATTATTCACCACCTTTTTTAATATCGTTAGCGTATTGAGATACCACACCTAATTGAAGGTTACATCCAATTATTGCTAAAGCCCTTACAATAACTTCTAACATATCCACATCTGACCAAATAGGATTGGTGCTTGATGCTTGATTATAAACCTCTCTACCATTACCATCAATAGTATATCCCCAAACAATATCAGGGCAATTTCTTATGTAATTAAGTTTTGCACTTGCTTGTGTAGTAGGATAAAATTGAAAATTATCTTTTTGAATTAAAAATATAGGATTTGATGCAACGGGGTCTATCACACTATTTACAGTAGAATAAAGTTGCTCCTGTTTACAAAATCTTATTCTTGAATTACCCGAAGTTGTAAGCATTGAATCGGTAATGCAATAATCTGATGGGTAATTTGAATTACCATTACTATCAATAGTTAAAGAGTAACCACTATATATTAGTGGTGATATTTTTTGCCTAGATATTTCATTTTGTGAATACTGAACTCTAGCTTGTGGCTTCCCGTATTGATATTGTTGTAATTGACCAATAAGAAAGTTCTGATAAGACCTTTGGGCTGTATTTATAATATCATTAAACTCCTGTGGAGTTATATCGCCATTCATGTTTTTTTTGATAGCGAATCTTATAATTCTAAAACATAAGTCTGCGGTCAATGTAGTGTATTTTATCTGTTAGACAAATATAATACATTTTTAACAAAAATGCACCCATTTTTTATAGGTGCATTTTTTATTTATTTTAAGTTAATTAGAAAACCTTTTTAGATTCTCTTGGAACTCTTGCCCTTCTCTGCTATTTGTTAATGCAAATTCAACAAGATATTCAAGTGTTTTTCTATTAGTAGGAATTTTACAAATAACACCCCCATCATTTGACCAATAAGCGGTATTATTTTCTCTACCAATATCAATTTTTGCGTCAAGTACGCATTTTTTAACCATAAAATGAACTTCAACTTCTTTAGAGCCTACTGTTTTCTTAAATAGTTGTGGATTTCTTTTTGCAGCTAACATATATTCTCTACGAACACCATCTTCTGTTTTTGGTCTGCCTAATTCATCAATCATTTGAATACCCAAAAACGATGCGTGTTTCATCATTGTAGTAGCATCTGTTTCTTTTGCAAGAATAGCCATATCAAGTTCAAGCATTTCTTTATCTAAAGCTGCTTTTGCTTGTTTTTGTGGGTCGTATTCAAAAAACTCTAATTTAGAACCTGTTTTTCTGTTAGGATTACCAATATTATGCCTACAAGCGTCTGCAAATTCAATAGCTAGTTTATCCCATAGTGGTATGCGTAAGATTTTACTTTCAAATCTAAGGCTTCTTCTGTTTTGACTTACATAGTTTTTATCTTTCAATAATTCAACTAAGTCTGTTTGCCAAATACTATCCGCACCTGATAATAGCCAAATTCTTTCAGGTCTACCTGTTTTTGGATTAATTACATCATCAATACCGTCAATATTTACAGGGGCATTTCTTTTTGTATCTACTAGCTTGTAAATTTTGTACTCTGTTGAAACCGTTTCTGAATCCGCTTTTGCAATTTCAGAAAGTCCTTGTTCCCATAAAATTTGTTCTGCTGTTTGATTGTTTTGTTCGGTTTGAGAAAGGAATACATCCCCAATACCTGCTGATTTTCTAGGCATTTTAATTTATTTTAAGTGTTTCTTTTAAGGCGTAATGCCTCCCACAATACATGGGATTCGGTTATGAAAATAGTTTTTCGTAATCTTCTTTATATGCAAATATATGTCCGCTACGAATTGGTTTTAATTTATTATAACAAGCACTTCTAGTTATAGAAGTTTTTGAAACTTTTGTATCAATAGACGCTTCTAATGCTGAATCATACTCTATAATATAGCTATTTAATATATACACAATAGCCTTCTTTTGTGTTTTCATTTTAATATTGCTATTGTCTATTCTTAATGGATAGTTTTCTGTTTTGTAATTAATTTTATATTTACCAAAAATCCAACTGCCCCACTTTAAAGAATCGGCAACATTTGAAATAGATATATTTAAAATGTTAGCACAATTTGTCAAAGAATCGTATTCAGATATAAAATTTCCATTATTGTCATATACAACAACAGATTTTATAATTTTCAACCTGCCCTTATTTGCCCCCCATTTAGGAACGTTTCTCCCATTTAATAAATTGTATTCTTTAACTTCTTTTGATTTATTAGCTTTCCATAAATCGGTATGAGTTTTACCTAAAAATGGAACTCCTTTTGAAAATAAATTTTTATACAACTGCTCTAGTCTAACTGAATCTCTGCTATCTATTCCCCTTTGCCCGTCACCACCTAATGTCATATTCATCCCTTTTGGATTATCCCAAACATAACTATTAAAATATTTTATCCAATAAATCTCTTTTTCATCTAATAAATCATTTTCAACTTCTTCTATTATTTCAAATAAATGATTATCAAACCCATACTTTTGAAAAGAATTAATAAGAATAACACTACTGCCTTTCTTTTTAGAAGAATTCCTATGGCATATTAATCTTTTTCTAAAATTCTTACTTTTACCAATATATATTCTATTTGATGGACTTGTTATTTTATAAATTACTCCCATAAAACAAATATACAAATAATATTAATAAATAGCAACTCCATATTTCAGGAGTTGCTAACTTATTGATTTTAAGCTTGTTGTACGATAACGAACTGGTTGGCGGCTGCGATGCGAGTGGAGCGATAACTTATCATTTCCACGTTGTCCTTCATTGTTCCGCTAGTTGGATTCAAAGAAGCACCACCATGTTGCCATACTCTGATACCATTACCAACTGTACCGCCACCAACAGGTGCTTGATACATTACGGTAATGTTTTTCATAACGTTAGCAGTTTTGCTATCACGAGTTTCACCTTGTGGGCAAATCATACCAAAATTACGGAAGTAATCAGCGTTAGGTGTTTTACCTGTGGTATATTCGGTATTGAATGGAGAATACTTTTTAGCCTTAAACATATATTCGTCAATTTTGAACGCTTCTACGCCATAAGCCAAAGCAGCTTCTTCTGATTTTTCATTTTTACCCCAAACATAAGAACCCGCAGGGAACTCTTTGAAGATACCATCTGAAAAATTTTGACGCTGATAAATATCCATCAACCAAATGTTGTCTTTTGCACAACCGTTCACATCCATGATACGAGTGATTTCATGCAATTTAGCAATATCCAAAGTACCTGCTGTGTAACCTACTGTTTCGCCATCTGCAAGAACTTTAGGAATAATACCTTGTGAACCAACTGATGTAGAAGTAAGTAAGCCTGTGTTATTTTGAATATCACCACGCATTAATTTTGCTTCAATATAGTTCTTGTAACGTTGGTTAGCTTTGTAAAGACCTTTCAATGTGAAAAGACTAGTACCTGCTTGACCACCGCCATTAGGGGTATCACCACTTACACCGCTATTGTAATAAACTTCCGTCATTTCAGCCAAATCGGTTGCTGACCAAGTATCGCGCATTTCGGTAATGTTATTTTCATATTTTTGGTCTAAGTGAATTAGTGTTTCATTAGAAACAGATGCTTCACCCGCATCCATAATACCGCCAAAAATTAAAATTTCATTAGCCAACAAACTTGTTGAACCTGCTGAAACAAAAGCTTGTGTAGACTGCTTAGGTCTGATAGTGCAAAAGTTTGCATTTGCAGTAGTAGTGTCAATAGTAAGAATAACCCCTTCAATGTTAGAAGATGCAACACGAACTGTTTCACCTACACGCAATGGAGACTGTGTACCGCTATTGAAGTGGTCTCCTGCTGTGATTGTTACTGTTACTGTTGCACCTGCTGCTGGTGTAGTAACTTGGGTAAGGTTGGTAACTGCTACCATTAATTTACCACGATTCTCAAACCAAAAAAAGTTACGGTTTTTTACTTCTTCCATTCCACCGTAAGTGGCTAACCACCAAGTGAAATCTTCATTACCATATTTTTCGGTGTATTTACTGTATGCTTGTGGTTTTAGTAACTGTAATTGAGATACTAAACCTCTTGTTGCACCGCCTACGATACTAATGTTACCGGGCTGCAATATATTTGCGGTAGGTATTCCTGCCATAATTGATAAAAATTAATTGTTAAAAGATTTGTTTATGCCTCCCATAATGCTTCTTCTTGTTTTTGTTTTTCGGAAGTATTATCAGGATTGAATGTGCCTTGCGGCTGTGTATTTAAACTAACATTACCTCTTGCTTTAATAAACTTTTCTTTAAATTGCGCAACAGCTTCATTTGCTACTTTTTGGAGAATTTGTTCCTTCTTCTCTAGGAAGTATTTATCAGCCATTATTTCGGTTACTTTTGGCTTTCCATCTTCGGTAAACCATCTGTTGCCAAAATATTCATCTGCGCTAAAATCAGATAATTCTTTTTTAAGTGTTAATTTATCTTCATCGCTAGGAGTAAATGAAACTTGTACATCAACATCTTCGTTTTTGACAGTTACATTAAATCCATTGAAGTTTTTGTAATCACTTTCTAAAGCAATTTCGTAGTTTTGTCTAATAGTATTTGCCAATTCCAAATCTTCTTGGTTTGGTTCATTACTAGATTCTAACTTTTGTTGAATATTAGGTAATACTAATTCACTTCTTAATCTTTCAAGTTCAGGTTTAAATTTCTTAGCTTCAATTACAATTTTCTGTTGAATTGATTCTACTTTAGATTTCCATCTATCTTCTCTTACTTGAAATTCTTCGTCTGTTTCGTCTATTGTTTGACTAGGTTTTTCAGGATATGAAAACTGTTCGTTAAATTCAAAGTCAATTTCTTTTGGTGAAAGGTCTTTGTATTTAGATTGTAGCCCTAGTTTAATAATTTCTTCTGCGCTATTAATAGTTACTTCATCTGTTGATAATCTTTGAAACTTCTTTTTATTAGAAAGATAGTTCAATATTTCTTCTTCTTTTTCTACAAGAACATCAGAAAGATTTACTTCTTTAAATTCTTGTGGTTTTGCTTCTTTTAGTTTTTTAAATTCTTGTTCTGCAACTTCTACACTATCATAACCGAATTTATCTTTTACAAATTGGTTATAATCAATAATTGGTGTTTCTGTAATAGGTGCTTCAACTACTGCTTTTGGTGTTTCAACCGATTTTTCAACAATAGGTTGTTCTACCCAAACATCATCATCAAAAGCATTATTAATTGTTTGATTCCCTTGTTGCTCTAATACTTCTTCCATATTCTTGTTTTTAGTTTACGAAATTTTTGCAAGTTGTACGATTACTTTTGTAGCTGCGGCACTTGCGCCACCAAATTTTAAAAATCTACCTGTAACGCCGACTTTATATAATCCTGCTGCTGCAACAGATGTTACTGATGTACCGTCTGCTAATTTAGTAGCTTGTACTGCGGTAAAGTTAGTTGCAGTTGTAGGATTACCATCTAATGAGCCTGTAATATCCCCACTATCATTACTTGCTGTAATACTAATAGTACCACTTGGAGTAACAAATTGAGCAACTACCCAATCCCAACCACTTATATCAATAACCTTACCGTTATTTGTGTTAAAATCTGCCGTTACATCAATGTATGTACTAATCATTTTATTTTTATTTTTAAGGTGTTGTAATATTTATAGTATCTCCAACCGCTAATACACCTGCCGTCCCATTATCAAAAGTAGAAGATGGGTATTGCGGGTTTATTTGAAAAGTATTACCTAGTGTGTCTATTGCTGAAATATATCCTGTTTTTAAACTTGTAACGGCTGTGCATAATTGACCTACTGCTAAATATTGTAATTTAGCTTGGTCTGTTGCATTTACCGTAACCAATACAATTTCACCTCTTAATGCGGAAGCTGCTACTCTGTTTACTACTGATATTGCCATACTTTATTTTTTATGATGTTACTTCTTGTTGTTCTTGTACCTGAGGTTCTTGTGATTCTATTGTTTGTGATTGCTCTTGTTGTTCTTGCATTTGCTGTTGTGCTGCTTGTGCCATTTCTTGTTCCATTTGTGTATTTTCTATCATCAAAGGCATACTCATGTTTTTTATAACCCCCGCCAATACATTATTCAAATCACTAGGTATTGGTAACCCTTTGCTAATTATTGAAAAAGAACCTCTTAATAATTCTAATCTTTCTTCTGCTTGTGTCTTTTTATTAAACAATTCATCATCGGCTTTAGCTTTAGCTTCCATTGAAGCCTGTTGAATTTGTGCGTTTTGCTGTGAATTTTGTTGATTAATTTGTTGCTCTGTTTTTAAATATCTTTTTTGTCCTTGTCTAAATAAAAGTTCCGCTAATTTAATATTAACTTTTGCGATGCGAATAATTTTAAAAGGGTCAATATAAGCTACTAATTGTGGTAAATTAGTAATAGCAGTATTCATCATTAACTCCAACTTAGCTATTTCTTCATTTGTCGGCAACATTTTAACGCTAGTTTCAAATATCCTTCCTTTTACATCATCTTCTTTTAGTATTTCACGATATTTTTTAGCACCGTATGTAACGCTTTTATTAAGTAACGCTGCTACTTTCTTACCTGTATCTTCTAAGCAGTACAAATAAGCATCATACATATAATCTGATGCGTCATTTGATTGTTGGATAGATTGCTGAATATTACTGTTAGCTACTCTTGGTTGTGCTGCTTGTTGTGCTAAATTAGGGTCTTGACCTAGTTCGTCTTTTAATACTTGAAAATGGAATTGATAATCTTGAATTAATGCTTGTAATTGTGCCGCAAACCCCGCATTAGGCAATTCGGTAATTGGTAATGGTATCTGATTGCCTTCGGCATCCCTACCACGATAATACAAGTTACCTGTTTGTTCCCAAATCTTCTGAACCTCTAAAGGCTTAGATGTATTAGCTAATCCTAAATCCAACTCATTCATAGCATCAACATTAATAGCCGCACCTGCGGGTTTCATTTTTGCTACCAACTGTTGAATTTTCAATCTAGCAATAATCATTTGGTCTAAAGGTTCTTCTATTTTTTCGGGAACTGCAATGTTTCTCATATTGTAGTTCTGATACATATAGAAGCTATATGAAAACTCTGCATTACCTATTTCTTTAGGGTCTTGCGGGATAATCATATTTTTCTTTAATCCCCACTCTAAAAGCGTATCTGATAATGGGATATACACACCACGATAAATATTATATTTATTATTAGTAATTACTTTTTGGTTGTCTTTAACTTTTTCGGGAACACCTTTATTTATTAATGTACTGTTGTTTTTCTTTGTTTTTGTTACGGTGTAATTATCGCTATCGTAACTTTTAAATTCAAAGTCAATACCATCAATATTCCATTCATCGTAAGGTCTTAAAAATGCAAAACTCCATTGGTCTAGCCAAGTTATCTTATCACTTAATTGATAGTTCTTTGACCTTTGGGCAATAGCAAATAGGTCTTGTTCTGTCAATGTACCGCCATTTTGAACACCATATTTTTGTCTTAAATAGCTAATTTTAAAAGAACGAACCCTACCTCTCCATGTTGTATCTCTAAAATCAGGATATTCAGAATAAGAATACAAACAATTTTCAGGCTTTACCCATTCGGCAACAATTTCTCCATCTTCATTCATTTCGGTATAAGTACCTACTAATCCAACTTCACAACTATCGTGTAATAATTTTTCTTTAATTACACCAAACAAACCATTTGCTTCAAATACTGTATTAACACCTAATTCATACCCTATTTCTTCGGGTAATTGATTGAACTGCAATTTCCATTCTTCTAATTCGTCTTTATCTTCTGCTATGAATTGGTCTTGCGGAATCATTGGCGCACCGCTTTCTTGTTCAAGCGCAGCTAATTGGTCTTTATGCTGCATAACAAACTCTGCTTCGTCTGCTTGTTTTTTCTTATCTTCTTTTGACTTTAAATCAACCGCTTGTACATTTATTTTTTCGCCTCTGCCCATCCAAGCCCCAACCATTCTTGAAACTACTGTATTTGCAATTTTAATACATTGCCAACCTAAATTTGCAAAGTTTACTTGACCGTTAAATTCAAGTCTATCCATGAATTTACTCATGTTTATTCTACCATTGGCTATATCTCTGTTTGCTTTAAACCTTGCATTTCTAACCCAATAATAAGAAGATGTTCCACCGACTGTACTATATATGTATTTTGAAATAGCTTTGCCAAATGACGGGTCTGACTTAGATTTAACATCAGTAGTTAGCTGAAAATCTTTGATTACAGAACTGCCACCCGAACTATTTATATTAGGAACTTCTGCCAAAATAAATACATTTAATAAGTCAAATATACTAATTTTTAACAAACAATTATATTTTCCCTTAAAAAAAGATTAATTTTTAAAAAATTATGCTGAAACTTGGTAAGTTTTAACTAATGGTTCTTTTCTTTTTTGTATAGTTACCGTTTCCATTAAGCAAACTAAAAGCATTAGAAATGATACTGTGATATCAAATTCGGTTCTGTTATTAGGGTCAAATTTTTCTGCATCAATTAATATTTCTTCAAAATCAATGCTATCAATATGATTTTCAAAATACATTATTCCCGTATCTGCTTGTTTAGTTAAACTGAAAGCGGTCGTTGGGAATCCCTTATACCTTTCCACTTCTCCACGTTTAGCAGGGTCTATTGTACTTAATGGGTAGCTACCTAAGTACCCAACTCTACCACGTTCTCTGAAATATGAAAGGTAATCATCACTATTATGTTCATACCAAACCTTATAACCAAAAAATTCAGAAGCTAACATTATTTGCTCATGTAGCGTTTCCTTTATACTTGGTCTGCCGTAAAGCCAACCAATAGCCTTACCTGTGTTTTGCGGGTCTAATATATTATATTTTCTGCCTATCCAAGCGGAAGCCCTTGAACCCCATTTTTGACCACCCTGACTATTAGAATATCCATCTACCGCTATTGCGCCATCTTCAATTCTATTTGGTTGTCTACTCTTACCTTCGTATGTGTATTTATTTTCTTGTCCTTTTTGTGGGAATTGTGTTATTTTCCAATGAAAATCTTCTTCCTTATCTGTTGCATCACGCCATCTAACGACTAAATCTATATCTCTATAAAATAATACTTTTCTTTTAAATATTGGGTTTTCTCTTAATTTTATTTTTCTTTCCCCAATATTCATTACATTGAAAATACATTTATCCGAATCGGTGCTAAATGCTTCATCAATAGTTAGTGGTTCTTTCCTAATACGGGCAGATAATGCTCTAGGGTTGTTTTTTACTGTCTCCCTGTCTATCGCAATAGCTTCTAATGTTTTTTCTATATTAGGATAGCCGTATAAATCAAAGTTTCTAGTAAACTTTGCAGACATAAAAAATCTATACAAACCACTAGATGTTCTTCCGTTTTCTTTCTTTTTAGCTTGGTCGCTTTCATCCCAAAGAAGTTTAAACGCATCTTGAATACCGTTTTTTTCTGTTTCTAATTTTTCTACTGTAGTTGTGTATAACGCCTTACCAATAATATTGCCTTCATCGTCTAATAAGCAATAACGAACAACTTCATGCCTGTCATAAACATTTATTTCAGTCGTTTTGCCACATTCGTCTGCCACATATCTTTGCAGTTTTTGACCATCATAAGCAACGGTATCGGCACTTTGCCAATCTATAACAGAACCTAATTCATCTTTATCTACGTTATCTTCTGCTTTTTTACCTCTTACGTTTGTCTTTT
>Ga0209085_1000640_pt1 | contig 24869 bp, 29 predicted proteins | sample C_131016_EF_Meta_FD_187310 | JGI IMG/M metagenome (GOLD analysis project Ga0209085, IMG submission 187310) | Freshwater microbial communities from Lake Croche, Canada to study carbon cycling - C_131016_EF_MetaG (SPAdes) (version 2) | ecosystem: Environmental > Aquatic > Freshwater > Lake...
CAACTCATTTACTATTTAGTTTTTGAATTTTAAAAAAATTGAAATCATTTTTACACTCCATACTTATATCATATTTATTACAACCAAGCTGACTACTAATAGCATTCAAAATGACGACTCAAGGATGTTCGATTACTTTTAAAATTTATAAAAAATATTTAGAGGGATTATTAACAATTATTGATGGAGTTCATTTTAGAGATTATTTAAAAACAATGGTAAGTAAAGTGTTTTGGGATGGAAAAGATGTTTTTGAAGAAATGATGAAGAACCCAGATGAATATGTAATACCACAACGTAAATCTCATCTTGTGTATTATTTATTCTGTGTTATAATTCGTTATATTAAAGAGTTTCATACAAGAGTTGAAATGAGGTTACATCGTCATCTTGAAGTGGCTGAAGATGAAGTCTCAAAAGGAGAATTAACCGAACAATCGTATATTCGACAGTGTGACTTTTTAAAAAAGATAAAAGAATTTATTAATATAATAGTTGAATGCTATGAAGATGATAAAGACATATATTTTGTTTCTTGTCCTGATAATAAAAACGCATTAACAATCTTTATAAGTTCATTACCATGTGGTGATGATTTTATTGAATATATGTTTAACTTTGTTATTGAAAGAAGACGCTGTATTGCTACTTTAATAATCAAACAGAAGCAAGATGAACTAAATGCGAGACAAGCAGCAGATGATGAAGCATTGATACAAGCATTTGAAGAACAAAAGACAAAAGAAAAGAAACAAACTATTCAAGACTTAACGAGGAAAGCAAACAAAAAGAAAGCCAACGAACAAAGATTGAGAAAAGAATTTGAAAAATCTGCGGCAGAGAAAGAATTGGAGAAAGCCAAAGACAAGAAGAAGAAACAAAAGAAATCAAAAGCATAGTTAGTACACATTATAAATTTATAAATTTAAAAACATATATAAATTTTTTTTACTTAAATAAAAAATTGAAATGGATTTTTGTCTCATACTTATATCATATCATAAACAAATATACTCAAAATGTCGTCTCCATCAGAACAATCCAAGTTTTATAATTTAGCACAAATTATTAAAAGAGAGTTTGTTATTAAATATACAGAATTAGTTAAAGAATATGAAGATAAAGGTCGCAGTATAAACAATTTAAGATATAATGTTACTTTAGATTATAGGTTACCTATTAAAACTTTGTGTGAATTTTCAGTTAAAATTGAGATTAAATTACGACTAAATGATATATGGGTTAAAATTACTTCTAATACGATTGCGTATTGTGATAACGAAAATTTAGAAGAAAAAATATTTAATGATTTTATATTTCATTTAATAAATACAAATGAAGATGAAGAACCACAACCATTAACTGTTGAAAGAATTAGTAAATATTTAGAAGAGATACACGATGGTATTGGTAAATTACAATTTCATAAAGGAATTGGTAAGTTTATTATTGAAGAAAAATACGAATTAGAAGATGAAAAATTTCAATGTTTATTATTATTTGCTGATATACCTAATACAACTTGTTCCATACAAGAGTGCGTTGTATGTTATGATTTGACAAAAACTCATTCAAGTTGTGGTCATTTTGTTTGCTATCCTTGTTGGTGTAAGTTAAAAAATAAAAAAATGGAGGAAGAGTGTGACAATTGTGACAATTGTGATGGAGACTGTGATTGTTGTGAAGTAGAAAAGGAATGTCCTTTGTGTAAAAACAAATTAAAATTTGTAGATTAATATTTTAGAAATAATATTTATAAATTTAATAATTAGAGAGAAATATTACAAATTTTTTTTAATATATAATAATATTGTTATATAAAAATGGATCACGCTGATTTTAATCTTGAAGCAACAAGAGGAGTTTTAAGAGGATATCGAATATTACCAGAAGGTTTTAATAATGTTAATCAATTAGTTGCGGGTAATCATATATCTCAAGCATACGCAGACCTTCACGGACATACATTTGTTCAACATGGTGCAATGAGGCAAGTTTTAGAACAAACACCTTATGCTTTTGATACAGAAGATGAAGCACATGATAATTATGATGAGGTTAGAATGCATGATTTAACCGCTCACGATTTAAGTCAAGAAAACGCAGATAATTTACATTTAAATAATACAAGATTATATCCAAGACAATGGTATATAGATCGCTTTGGTTATGTTCCAGAAAATCCAAGAATACAACGAAGACACCCCACTGAAGAACCTTCAGCTAAAAGATTTAAAAAAAATCATCCACCACCACCACCACCACCATCATCAGCAATATTAGTTGGAGGAAATGGTATTAATGGCACTAAAAATAAATGGTTACTATTTGTTAAACATATTCAAAATAAACATAAATGTTCTTATAAAGAAGCATTACAAATTGCGTCTAAACAGTATAAAAAATAATTTTAATTAATACTTTCATTCAACATTTTTTTTAACAACATTCTATTCATTCTCTGACGCTGCTTCTCTTGTCTTTGTTTTTGTAGTTTATAATCAGCTTTATTTTTATTATAATGGTACGACCATATTACTTGATTATCCTCAATATATTTTTTATGTTCAGATGTTAAAATAAAATTACTTATTACGGGTGTTCCTCTTAAGTTATAAGGGTTATCCATTTTTTATATATATTTTAATTTATTCCTTTAAATATATATAAATACAATTAAATAACTTATTCAGACAATTCAGATACTTCTCTCTAGTTCTTATTTTGGAAAGTAAATAGTAAATGGATTTACATCAAACTTATATATTATTTACACTACCGCCATACATTTGTATATCAAGTTCCTTTGATTCACTAATCATATTATCAACATCAATCTGTATCAACTGGTCTTTGATTTTTTTTGTTAAAACATTACTTGATTCAAATAACTTTTTATATTGACTTAAACAACTCTCTAAATAAACATTTCCATCTACAGAACGATTCTCTCTTTTTAATTGTAAAGTCTTATAAACATCAATAGAGAGAAGATAAAAATCTTTAGAGCAATTAAGTTCATTCTCCATAGACTTCTCAATTGATAAATATAATTCTAAAGATGTTATAATACCTGTAATCAAAGATATAAGACAACAAGTTAAACTAACATCTTTTTGTTTTATGTATTGAGAAAGTCCTATAGAGGCTACACTATTAATACCTGATAATACTAAAACGGGAATTTTAAAAAATTTAAGGAACGATTTGTAATAAAAATATTGAACCTTATGCTGTTCATTTAATATAGAACAATTAATGCGAATACTATCTAATACTTTCTCAATATCTCCACTCCACTCACTATTCTCACTTGGGATACTCATACTATATTATAGTAAAACAATTATAAAACAGTTAAATTCATTCTAACCAAATAATATCTTTATCAAAATTCATTTTGTAACAATAATAAAAGCAATCAAAATTACATAAACTCTTATAATCAACTGGTTTTTCACCATTAACATGTTTTTCAAAATGAATTCTTTTTCTTGGTATAATAATCTGTAAAATATTATTTTTAAAGTTTTCTCTAAAATAAGATGTATTTATTTTATTTATTGGTAGTATTAAAATAAATGGTTTATCTAACTCTTTTAATCTATATAAAATTTCTTTTGATTTACTAAATGGTGGATTTCCTATTATGATCTCACCAAGATTATTTTCAAAAAAATCAATTGGTTCATGTATTACATCAAATCCAAGTTCTTGTAAATATTGTCCTGATTTACCATCACCATAAAATGGTTCCCAAATTGTCTTTTTTGGAATTAAATGTTTAATATTTTCCCAAGCATATTTTGGGGTCATATAATCATCATGTTTCAAAAATGTTTTTGTATGAAAACCAGCCATTTATATTATATATTATAAAACAATTTCAAGTCTCTAAACGGGCGGAGTAAGATTGTCGTTATGGAACATAACTTTATTCATAGCCTTGGAAAATAAGTTTAAAGCGGTGACCGAAGCATTCAATGTATCAATTTGCGATTTTAGTGTATCTATTTCCGCTTGAAGAACAGCCGTTGAAGCAGTAGCAACCCAAGATTTGACTTGCCCGAATGATGGAACATCATTATCAGTTAAAGCATCTCCAATATTTAAAATATGGTTCGTTCCGCACTGAATATCATTACCCAATTTAACTGCGGAACTGTAACTAGCACTATAAAGCGTTTCGCAACCAATCGTTTGAGAGTTCAATTCATTAGCACCTCCAGTAATCACCACACCAGCAATACCAGAACCAACATTAAAATTAAGATTACCTAGTTCGTCAGTTTTAATTGAAACTCCTGTTGCGTCCTCTACATTAATTAAAGGCATAACAAGTTTTTCTGTTGATACTTGAGTAGCAAAAGCACTTATAGAATCAGTCAATGATTTTTCTTTTGCCTCTGCTCGGGCTTTCTCAACTTCTACAGCATCAATAAGCTGATGATACGCAGGAACATCTTGAGGATTTACAGCATCTAATATATCAGTAATTGAATTATTACTCATAGCAAAAGATGTTTGAACTTCAATTGATGTTTGGTCGCTATGAGAGGTCAATCTCCCGCAAGAAGCAACATTAGAAGTAAAGTAGTAAACAGTCGCATCACCAGCTTGAAAACCATTTTCAAATACAACTTGACCGCCGTTGAGTTGAATACCACCACCACTTTTAGAAACGATAATATCAGTTGAAAACGATGAAGCATATCCAGTCAAAGTAGAATTAATATCATCTTCAGCACCCTTTGCTCTTGTAACTTCATCAGTAATTTGAGATTGAAGGTCGCTATCTTTTGAGGTAATAGCATCAATTTTTGTCTGTAAATCAGTAACGGACTTATTCAATTGAGATAATGGAATAGGAGCAGTTGCTTCGGTCGTTTCAATAAGACCTTTGATAACGGAATTCCTGAAGTCCCAGTTAATACCAGTGACTTTTGCTGCTCCCAAAAAAAGGGGTTGGTTTGAAACAGAACCTGAACTACCTCCTCCGCTTACAGTCGCAGGTGTATTTCTAAAGGTGATGATTCCTGTTGGGGCATCAAAAGTAGCAAATTGTTTAGCCAAAAATATATTTACAATATCTCTAATATAATTATTAGTTGAGTCAAGAGCTTTAAAAGCAGCAACAGATGGTTGAGAAGACCAAGCGGCAGCAGGTGTATACCCAGCAGGAAGACTGCCTGAAGCAGGGACAACAGTAACAGAAGTTGTAATCGCTCCTGAAGCAACCATCGCATTAAAAGTATCATACCTTAAAAAAGTATAGGTATCAGGTCCAGCGGCGATAAAAGGATTACTGGAACTTGGATACGCTTGAAGAACACCAGCAGTGATAGTATAACTACTCGCAGGAGTTGTCGCCATTATAATATAGCCCAAGAAAATATTTTTGAACGCACCTATTTAATTTTTAAAAACTTACAAATGAAAGAATGTTTGATATAAATAATTCATTTTGGCTTGTAATTCAGTAATGTTTTGTTGAGCCGTTTGTAAATCTTGCTTTGCTTGAGATAAATCGCCTAAAGTCTGCCTCCATGAAGAACCGTTAATTACAACATCACCACCATTATTTTCATCTGTTACTGATAATTCGTAATCACCATTGGCATTTACTTGTGAAGTAGAAACATTGGCTACCCCTGAAACAATAGAACTTACTTGTGCTGAACCTACATATTCAATTCCGCCCCCATTAATTGCTACCGCTATTGTATAACCAGTTCCATTCCATATTTGAAAATTATATTGACAAGTATTGTTATTTATTTTTTGATTAGGAGTAACAAAATTAAAATGAGGAGGATAAGTGCTATCACCAGCATTCCATTGAGGCTGAAACCCCCATACGCCACTATTTTGTTGTCCTGTTGCTTGAGTTCTAAGGGTAAGACCATAACTACCAACAATATCAAGACCAGTAGAAGTAAAATAAGATATATTTTGATAGGTTAATGTAGCAGCATCGTATGATTTTATTGCGGTTGATGTAGCTGATGTTGATACCAAACCATCACCATTTAATGCTAATTGAATTGTTTTTGTTGTTGAAGTATTAGCATTATTTAATTTAAAATCTGCTGTTGTGCTATTTCTGTATACAAGATCATCGCCTAATTGTATTCCTAGTGTAAAATTATTATAACCAGTAAATTGTTGAAAACTTGCTGGGTCTTGCGAATCTGCTAATATAGCAACACCTGTTAATGCTGGGATATTATTTACTACTGAATGAACGAATGCCGTAGTTGCTACTTGAGAATTACTTGTTGTGTCAGTTAAAACCGCTTGATTTATTGTTGGATAACTTTCAAAAACTATATTATTAGGAATAAAACTGGCTATAAGTGTCGGAATTGTATTATAATTAGATGAATAAACATTTAATCCACCAAAGCCACCTTGACCATAACAAATAAAATCTGTTTCGCCGCTTCCTCCAGTACCATTCCAACAAATACCCATTCCAGAATAACTACCCGAATTTGTAGTTGGTAAAGATGCGGGAAAATTTAAAATACTTGTTTGATTACCTTGTAAAATTGCTTGAACCGAAATGTTTCCTGAAATATCTAATTGATAATTATTTGTTCCATTTGCTATTAAACCAACATAATTAGCATTTGAAAGAGCACCAATGGTAAGACCTTTATTTATTTCCATACCTGTTCCGTTTGCTGTTAATATAAACGCATTTGATGTAGGGTCACTAAATCTTAAACCACCACCAGCAATAGATGATGTAAATTGTAAATATTTTGGTTGAGTTGCTCCTGTATATATTTGTTGTACAGTTGTAGTTGTAGCATTTGGGTCTGTTCCTGTAGGAGTTCCAAAAATAAATGAATTATCTGTATTTGCACTAGCAGTAAATGTAGCAACTCCAGCCACATTTATTGCTAATAAATTTTCTGTTCCTTGAGCGTTTGGAAATGCTAAAAAGTAATTTAATCCTTCTGCTATTGTTAAAGTTTCCGTATTCGGATTAACAAATACAGATGTATCAAATATTGGTAAATTTTCACTTGGCGGACTGTATGTAATACCATAACCACTCATTTAATATAATATAGTTGTAGATAAAAATTAAAAAATTTAATCTCATTTATATATAACAAAGTATGCCTCCCAAAAAAAAGACCAATAATCCTACTGGTGAAATTGTTAATATGTATGAGCGTATGCCAAAAGAATTTTTAGATAATTATCCTAATCCAAATTTTCATTTACATAATTTTAAGACGCCGTTCCGTGCAACAATCGTGGCTCCAAGTGGAAGCGGCAAGACGAATTTCCTATTAAATTTACTTGAAAAATTTTGTTCTGGAAAAAATGGCACATTTAGCAAAATCAATATTTGCACACGTAATAAGTCGGAACCACTTTATCGATGGTTGGAAGCAGAATGTGACCAAATTGTTATTAGTGAAGGATTAAGTAGTATTCCAAAACTTGATGAGTATGATAAAGATAAACAATCCTTACTTGTCTTTGATGACCTTGTATTACAAAAAGATTTAAGCATTGTAGAGTCTGTGTACATAAGAGGACGAAAACTTGGGGTGTCGGTTATATTTATCTCGCAGTCATTTTTTAAAATTCCAAAAATTATTCGTAACAATTGTTCTTATATGATATTATTAAAATTGAGTGGTAATCGTGAGGTAAATATTATTTTGAGTGAATTTGGATTGGGCGTTACAAAAGAACAGTTATTGGCTTTATATGAATACGCAACAAAAGAAAAATTCAGTCCTCTTATTATTGACATGGAAGAATCACCTGATAAGAGGTTTAGAAAAGGATTTTTACAAGTATTAGATATAAATCATTCAAGTGATTAGTTAATTTTCTTTTTTTATAATCATATTATATTATAATGAAATATAATTTAGATGACTATTTAGTTTTACCAAGTGATAATCCTAATTACAAATATGAACTTTACGACTTGGATACTGCTCTTTTTGTTTGTTATTATAAACATAGAACGAGAGAAGGAAAACCTTTGCTTAAAAAATCAAAAAGTAAAAAAATACAAGTTATAATGGAAATAATAAAACCATAAATATATGAATAAAGAAAAAGAAATATTAAAATATTCTAACCCGTCAAAAGTGTATCAAAATGCTGTTAAATATTTAGGGAAAAATGTTCGTATTGAATTGTCTACTCAACCAACAAAAAAATACATGGTTTATAATCCTAATGATAATACTTGGGTTCATTTTGGTAGAATGGGTTATGAAGATTACACTCATCATTTAAATTTAGAGAGAAGACATAATTATTTAGTTAGATCCGCAGGAATTAAAGGAGATTGGAAACAAAATAAGTATTCGGCAAATAATATGTCCCGTCATATTTTGTGGGAAGTTTAATTTATTTATTTTTTAATCTTTTCTAATATTATATGCCAAAAAAAAATAATAAAGAACCTATAAAATTAGTTATTGATACTAATGACAAAAATATTTCATCAATTATTAATTTACCAAAAAAACGAACTTATACAAAACATACAAATGATGAAGAAAGAAAAAAGGCTATTTTAGCATCTAAAAGAAAATATGCTAATGAACGATATGCTAAACAAAAAGCAGCAAAATTAGCAGCAAAGCAAGGCGAAGGTATTTTTGATTCTTTAAAATCTGCTGCTAAATCCGTTAAAAATACTGTAGAAAATACAGCAAAATCAGTTAAAAATACCGTTGTGTCAACCGCTAATTCTGCTGAAAAATATGTTAATGCGGTCGTTAACGGTCGCAATGATTATCCGCCAAAAGTTCGCACTATTTTAGCACAACAAGGTGACCAAGTTATTGTTGGTATTACTATTGGTCGAACTCCTGTTCCATCGGTTTTAACAAGTATTTTAAGTGTTGCTTCAGGTGGAACATTTGGGGCTAATTTAAAAAATAGTCCTTATGATACGTTGTTTCATTTATTTTTGAGATTGGAATTGGATAATGGTACTGTTGTTAGTTTAGAAAAAAATGAAGTCATCAATATGGATATAAATCCTCCTTTACCTGCTAATACTCAAACTCAAGTAGTAACTCAATATAGTGAAGGTCTTACGCCTAACGGAATTTTAGGAAACGCTCAAAATTATATGGGCGGTAAGTTTTTTACTTATTCCGCAAGAGATAATAATTGTCAAGATTTTATTTTAGCAATTTTTAATAGCAATAATATCGGAACTGCTGAAGATAAATCATTTGTTAAACAAGATACAAAACAATTATTTGGTAATATGACTGGATTAAGAAAACTATCGAATACGGTTACGGGAATTGGAGCTACTGTAAATACAATTACGACTGGGTCAGGATTAACTGATAAAGTAATTAAGCATTTGAATAAAGATAATAAAGAAATGATTAAATTATCAAAAGCATTTAAAAAACATTTAAAAACTGAAAAAATTTCTGGTAAAGGCGGGTTTCCAAGTAGAGAAGCAGAATATTATTCTCATCAAGTAATAAATACAGAAAGTATTACTGTTGAACAACTACGAGAATTAATAACTGATAAAGAAAAACTACTTAGAAGTGCAAATCGTGAACTTAGAGTATTAGAAAATAATCTCCAGAGACTGATTGCACGAAGAGCAGATATTAGTTCGAGAAAATCTATGCAAGATTTAATTGAAGAAAAAGACCATTATCGTAACGAAATCGCAGCCTCAATAGACGAACTAAAAGCAGATTTAGAACATCGTTCTACACCAGCACCAGCACCAGCACCAGCATCAGCACCACCATCAGATTCAACCGATACAAATGGAGGCGGATTAAAAAATAAAAAAATAAAAGGTAAAGGTATTTTATTTTCATCAGCAAGAGTTGCACCTGATTTTTATCATGCAGCTGATGAAAATACAGATGATATGACTGTTGAACAAATACAAGCTTTATTAGCCACAACATTAAGTGAATTGAACCCATATAGATTACAACGTAAGGAATTAATAAGACAACGAAGGCGTTATGAAACAAATCGTGAACGCTCAACTGACTTTAATGAAAGGAGAACATTAAATGAATTAATTCAAACTTGTCAAGAACAAATAACCAACCTCGACGCAGAATTAGAATTTCTTCATTTTCGTATGACAACTTTAAGAGACGATTTAAGAGAACGACAAGCCGCCGCAGTCAATACAAATGGAGGCGGGTTAAAAGTAAATAGTGTTAATTTTAATAAAATTAAATGGGGAACATTAACAACTCAATTGAAAACTTTTCAAAAGAAACATCCATCTATTACTACTTTAGAAGATTTTTCTAATTATATTTTAACTCATCCAAAAGAATTTAGAGAGAAAACTTTACAACGAGCACACTTTTATATAAATGTAGTAAGAAAAGGAAAAGGTATTGAAAATAAAATCTCTACTAATATTAAAATGCCAAAATATCCAAAAGGTTCACAACAAGCAAAAGATTTTATGGCTTCTATAAGAGCAAAAAAGGGCAAAGGTATTCCTCAAACAGGAACGATTGCGATTAATATAAAAAATAGAAAAGCCATTACTGGAACTGGTGCTAGTGTTGATACTGATAATAGTGATAGTGATAGTGATGATGAAATTGCTCAAGGACAAGGACTTTATGCATCTGGAGGTCATGGTCTTTATTCAAGCGGTAATGGTCTTTATTCAAGCGGGGCTGATACGGGTGGACAAGGCGTCCATATTCATCATCACTATCATATTGGTTCTAAAGGTGGTTCTCTCAAATCTATTGGAAATGATATTAAAAATGCTTTTAGTAAAAAGAATATAACTCATAATCTTGATGTTGCGGGTCATTATATTATTCCATCAATCACTGGTGCACTTGGCGGTGCGGCTGGTAGTCTTGTTGGAGGCCCTGCAGGAGGTGTTGCGGGTTCAGCCCTTGGTGGATTTGCGGGTAACCAAATTGATAAAGCTCTTGGTATTCAAAATGCTACCAATATCAATACAGGAGCAGGAATTGGAAAACGTAAACAAAAAAAGTAAATTAAAAAATTGATTTAAAATTTGTTATTTAATAAATACAACTAAATAACAAAAATGAATATTAACGGAGAAATTTGGACTGAAAATCGTCAAAAAAAGAAAAATACTGTATCTATTTATAAAGGGGTTAAATTAGATATTAGACCAAACATTAAAAAACCATGGATAACTATAGTAAAAACAAAAAATTGTTATAAACATTTATCGATGTTTAAAACTGAAAAAGAGGCTGCTTTATTTTATAACCAATATATTATTGATAATAATTTACAAGATTTTTTTTCCTTAAATGTTATAAATGATTAAACAATTTATTTCATAAAATTTATGTTTGTTGGTAATCTCATTATATCAGGGTCATTCTTTTTATACTCATCATCGCCTTGTATTTTTGTAATTATATCAATTGCTTTTCTTTTTGTTGGGTCTTTACTCATAAAAAAATGTGCTAAAATATATTCATTTTTTTTCCAATCAACAGATACATTTAAATCATCAAAATAAGACATAAACATAGCCACATCGTTATATAAATCTTTACAACGGTGTTCCCATGTATTTATGTAATGTAAAAAAGCCGCAACATAATATCCGCAAGCATTATTCATTAAACTTTGAATATCAGTTTTAGTATAAGGTAAATATTTTCCTGTATTATTTTTTACAAATTTTACAATATCTTCACTTGGAGCAGCACCGTATGGATCGAAGAAAATTGGCTCGATTTTTCCGTTTGGATATTTATTTACTTGTAAACAAGTCCAATGAGAACCCTCATTAGCATTACCTTCATCATCAAACGCATTATCCAAATTAATAATATAACCTTCATTATAAGTTAATTTACGAGGCAATTCGTCTTTAAAAAAACAACCTACAAGTTTAAAATTCATTTTTTTACTTAATTCGGTTAATTGTGTGTCTGTTAACATATAAAATATTCTGATATTATTATTTTATATTTTAAACTCTTATAATCACTTAAGCAAAAAGACCTCCACCTGATTTTGCGTATTTAGCAAATTGAGGAGGCAAAGTATGTCTAAATTGATAATTTGCTGAAAATGGTTGAGACTGCATAGCAAAAGGTAAAATTCCTTTTCCTCCAATAGAACTTACCTCTCGTCGGTGTTTATGATGATGAAGTCCCCAACCCATTGCTGAATCGAACGGAGAAGTAGAAGGTAAAATTTCGTTTCCACTTGTATAAGTATTATAAACTCCATTTGTTATTTTTGCCGATTCATTATTGGCTACAGCATTCATTAAATTACTTTTTGCTAAATAATTATGATTTGTTCCTAATTCTTTATTAATATTATCATAAACAACACTTTGTTTTGCAGCATCTTTTAAATTTGAAGCAACTTTTTGTTTACTGCCTTGATATTTGCTTGGATTATCTAAATAATCATTTGCTAATGCACCGAGAGAAGCAGCAGAACCATAAATGGCTGGAACAGCGGCAGTACCCAAACCACCAGTTGCGACCGTTTCAGTCCCAGCTAATGCTGTTGCACCACTCGCTAATCCCGCTAAAATTGCTGCTTTTGCCATTGGTTTTACAGCATCGCCTACAGCATAAGCTGCTTTTTTGACTCCATGTTTATCCAAAAATTTATCAAAATGTTTTCCAAAAATACCTTGACCTTGTAATTGAGGTGCGACTTCAGCATTTGTTTGTAATTCCGTAGGAGATAATTGAATCTCGAGACCATCTCCTAAATCAAAATTACGTGTTGCCGTAGAATAAGTATCAGGACTAACAACAACATCTACACCTGTTCCTTTAACGGCATGTTTTACTCTTATTTTACCTCCTTTTTTAAGTTTTTTAATTTGATTTGGTGATGCTTTAATATGTAAAACGTGGTGTGTCATTATATTATTTATGAAGAAAATATAATTACTTAAAAGTCTCAATTTTTTTTTGAATATATTTAAACTCTACTTCCACTCAAGATATCGATAGAAATTGATGTAGAATACTCAATAAAGCAATATAGGTCTAATGCTTGAGATGAAATATTCTGCCCGATAATTTGGACCGATTTAGGGACACTTTCCTCGACGGGCAACATTCTCTCTAAATTAACATAGTAATAACAGTATTCCATTTCAAAACCAAGACTATTTACCAAGCCAGAGTTCAAGCCCGAAGTCTGACCCCCATTAACTGAATTACATCCGTAAAATTGGTTGTTAAATTCTTCAAAATCGTACCGCTGGGTGTTATATATGGCATTTTGTCCGCTTACAACCACATTAAAGTTGGTAAGCAGAGCAAGAGGAGATGTAGGTCCAGCACCTGCAGGGTCAAAAGGACTTTGCCAAACGGGCATACCTACTGGTAGAGCCGTATTGGGATTTACTCCGTTAGCATTAGCAGCACCAGTAGATGAATAGTAAGGGAAAATTATGATGCTGCGTATTCCTGCTATGCCATTTGTAAGAAGGGAGTTAAACTGTGCACCTGATTGAACATTATTTACTTGGTATTGGTAGTAATCGCTATAATTAATTTGTTTTACGGGGCTGGAAAGATATGCTGATTCATAAACAGGGTTGAAAGTATACGAAGGCACATATAGGTAAATACTTTGGGCAAGAGGCGAAGGTTGATAAGCCGCAATACCAGCAACAGTAGAGTTCAAACATTTAGCACCGACTTGAACTGTAGCAATAAAAGGCGTAGTCGCTCCAGCAACACCACCAAGAGAATTTCCACCTTGAACACGTGCAGCCGTTCCATCACCAGAGGCAATCATTAGAGGATTGACACCACCAACGGGGACACTTACATTTGTAAGATTGATACTTGTCAAAGCACCACCGCCTCCCAATGTGGTTGAGAATGTCGTGCTTGAGTTATTCAAATTCATTGTCATCTTCATAAATACCCCCTTCAATAAAGGACACATTTCAAAAAATGAATGAACATGTTTCAAATAAACGGTTGCCGTAACCGCTATTTGAAGAATACCACCACCTGCCCCAATATTAGCCTTATTGTAAACATAAGATTTCCATACCAAATTCGCAGCATTTTGCTGTAATAGACCAGCAGTAGTAGAAGAACCTCCATAAGCAGTAAACCCAGCAGCAGCACCAGCACCCGTTGTGCTTGGAACACCGTCTGCGTCAAAGTTGATATATTGTTGTCTCATCAATAGACCTCTGTTACCACTTCCAGAATTATAGTGGTTAAACGAAGTCGTTATTGCGACTGGAATATCAACCGCAGCATAATCACTGTTATTACAGACACCTTGTCCAAAAGTTGTTCCTACCCCAGCCGCTGTTGGCGTATAATACGTCCATGTTAATGGGTCATCTGGATAAAATCCGATTGTTGACCCAAGAATTGTGACATCATTCATAGATAGACTCGTCATTAATTTGAACGAATTTACCATATTAATGAACGGCGTTTGTTGTATAATGGTAGTACCCATGTAATCCAACGTAAAAGAGTGAATCATCGTCCCGAACCAATTTTTCAAACCAAGAACGTAATCCGCAGACGTAGCCTCCGTAGCAGGTTTAAACGTGCAATTTGCTGTAGTAGATGAAAGAGTAAGCATAAGGGGCATCAAAAGATACGATTCTCGATAACTCAAATATTTATTTGAATTACTTAATTGAGATGTGTCAATAACAGACTGATTCGCATTATAATTTTGCGACATATTATCCAAAATATTTAACCAACTTTTTTGAACAAAGACATTTGGAGAGCCTTCTATTTCCTGTGATAAATCAAATATCAACTTGTCCGTCATTATATACTATTCTATTGAGAAAAAAATATAATGAATTGAACTCTAAATTAACCTTTTTATTTAAATACTAAAAGTAATATTTTTTTCCTTCTTTTTGCCTTTTTGAGATTTCACAAATAAATTCTCAAGTTTCGAATTCATACTTGCTAAACTTTTTTTGTTATTATCAGAAATTCCGCTACCTATACCTTTTCCTAAAGATTTATAAGGGTCACTACCTGTAGTATTAATATAGTCTTCTAAATTTGTATAACTACCACCAACAGACATACTTCCATGTCCACCATCAAGCAAAACATCTCCTATACCTCGCCCGTTAATATGTTTTTGATTAAATGTTTTTATAGCACCTCCTTTAAAATATGCTTTTGTAATATGACGCATTTATATATTACAAAAAGATTATTTTTATTTAATGCTTACACTAATCTATTCTATTTTTGATTTTTTGTTTTAAATTACGCAATTTTAAACTTGTAACCATTAATGTATGTAATAATGTTATTTGTTTATGATTTTCACTTTCTTTAACCGCATCACAACCCGTCTTAATATCTTGTAATATTCTTTGCTGTTCTTGCTGTAATTTATCATAAAGTTCTACTAAAAATTGTTCTGTTAAATCATTCATTTTAATTTATTTAGAGAGAATAATAATAAAATTGTAACGCATTATTTACCACTACTTTCGTCAGCATCTTTAATAACCAATATTACTGTAATTTGCGGGTCAAGAATCGGTAATGGTTGTAAATTTGTGCCTAAAAAAGTCAGTGTAAGTTGACTATATGTTCCGTCAATTAATTTATTCCATGTAAAATTTGGAGGTTTATCGCTAATAAGTGTTCCAACTGCTCCTTGTGGAACAATACTATAAATAATACTACTTGGCAATGCATAAGGATTGTTTATATTTGAAATAGAGAGAAAAATACTGCTATTAGGCTGAAGATTTGGTGCTAATGTTGATAAGCAACTGATAGTTCCAGCCCCATTAATATTAATAAGTGGCGTATTGGGACTTGAAACATACGGGTTTGTAGTAGAATTAAAAGGAGTTTCAAAATTTGGTGTAAATCCCATAATAACGTTTAGATTCGCATTGATTGTAAATTGAAGATTTGTGGAATCTGTTGGAAAACCTACAAACCCTGCTGGAGCAGTATATCCAAGAGTTGCTGCTTGTGCAGCAGTTGGAATTTGAAAAGTATTTATTTGAACAGCATAACGTGTTGGATTTAACAACCATTCTCCGTAATAAACATTTTTTCCAGCCGCATTTACAAGATATGTTCCATTTTTAATAAATTCATACTGCAAAAATACGTTTAAATCCGCAATTTCATACAACCCATTTGGTATCAATACAGTATAAGTATTTGTAACAGCACCAACAGTCCAAGTATATGTAAAATTATTGTTATTATAACCTGAAGTAATGTTAAACCAACTGTAATACATTGAAACTGATGAAACCGCAATTGAATTGCCTTGAAATAAAATAGAATTTGGAAACTTATAAACCATTACATTATTATCCCCGTTTTGAACAATATTTGACTGTGTTAAAACAATTGTTCTCATAGTATTATATTATAAATATATTTTTTATTTAATGAACTTGTTGCTAAAGTTTAATAATGTTCAAACGGCAAAGAATAAGGAAGCACTACATTATGTCCTTTTCGATGATAAACTTTTGAACCTTTTTTTGTAGTAAAATCTAAATCACCAATGTGGGTTTTTGATTTTGAGCCTTTATGAAAGCCTTTTCCCTCAAAAGGACTTTCTGTTTCTTTAACATAATGATGATTAATATGATGAACTTTACTACCTTTTTTACTTGTAAAATCAAGGTCTCCAATATGCGTTTTTGATTTAGAACCATAATGAAAACCTGACCCATGCATTCCTAAAGATGTTGGAACTTGACTTCCTCCGAAATAAAATGGAGTTTGTAAGGTATCACTTCTCATCTGTGGAATATTATTGCTCGTGTGTGGATGAGTTACTTTGGGGAAATACATTATACATTATAACAAGAAAAAAACTTAATATCCGATCGTGGCTAAATCCATCAAAATTTCTTTGGCTTGACCTTTCGGCAATAAATTATTATTTACCATTTTTACAATTAATATTTTAAATTTTTTCACTAATTCTGTACTATTATTGCCGTTCAAGATTTCACCCTTAAAAATATTAAATTGATTTATATCTTTTTCATCATCATCTTTATTAGGGGCTGGAATAGACAACTTATCAAGTATTTTTGTAGTTTTTGCTAATTTATACAAATACTTTTTCTCATCATCGCTTAATTTTTCAAGGTCGTGATATTGAGGCTGTCCACCACCAACAATTGTTCGAATAACATTACCTAATTCTGGTCTTACTCGTATTACTGGATTTCCTGTAACATTCACACCAGTTCCCCGTTTAATTGCTATTATATTATCTCCTAAACGAGTATTATCAATGTAATATCTTCCTAATGGAACATGTGGATTAGTTTGTAAAATACCTTTCTTACTGCTCAAATTGATATTTAACCCTGTGCCTTTCATACGGCTTGATATTTTTTTTTTACCTATTCCATGACCTCCTACTTGTAATTGTGATTCTAAATAATTATAAACATCATTTAATATAGGATAAACAGTTGTTCCTGAACTACCTTTTTGAATTCCCAAAGCGGATAATGTAAAAGGGTTTTTACCTCTTGCTCCTGCTCTTGTTCTGCTTTTTTTAATAATTGAAGCAATTGTGTCTAAATAAGTAATCATGTCATCTCTTGTTTTAGCAGAAAAATTACCTGATGAAAGTTTAGTAAATTGAACATTAGGCGGTGTTTGTAATAATGGAGCTAATTCTGTTCTTGCTGTAGCATCAATATCTCCTAAAGCCCCTTGAACTGCTAAACTTAATGTAGATTGAGTTGTTGCGGCACTTGCTGGAGTTGACGTTCCACTTGTTCTTCCTTTAGTTGGCGTTCCAATTGTTTGTAAACTTAAAGGTTGTGAACCACTACTTGCACCACCTGCTCTTTGTTGACTGGCTAATTCAGCATTAACCGCATCAATAACCGCAGCAAAACCTCTATATACACTATTATCTACATCAATTAATGCCAATAAATCATCTGCTGTAGCATTTGCGTTTGTTTTATCTCTACTTCGTATTTGTCTCTCTAATTGTTTTGTTAAACTAAATATTTGAGATTGAGTTGGTAATTGATTTGTTAAATCGTTTAAATCAGTCATAAATTGGGCTTTTGCGATTTGATCATTTATATTCATGATTTTTATATTAAAATCGGCAGTTAAAGCGGGTAAAAAAGTAGTCAAGTCATTTATATGTTGCTCCATTAAAGTTGCTTTAGCAGAATCAATTACTCCACGCCCTTGTTTGGTAACCAATTCAAGAGCCGATAATGCCGATGGCAAATTCTCAAAACTACCCAATATTTGAGTAATACCACTTAAAACATTAGCACCACTCGTTTGTTGTAAGCCAAAATTTACACCATTCGTTTCGTTAGTCATATCCATGTATGATTTTAAATATGGAATAAAAATATCTGCTGGAACACCGTATAAATACTGTGGTTTTATTTGTGTAATAATTTGGTTAATTTGTTGTGCTAAAAATTGTAACTCGTCATTTGTTAATCCTTCCACAATAGCCTGAGCATTTTGCCCATCAGCAATTTGACTCAATTGACTGCGTAATGACACCTTAAGATTTTCTATATCTGCGAGTTTTTCAAAAGTTGTGCGTCCGTCCGTCACTTGGGTTGGTGTCTGTCCCGTTTTTACAAATATTTTATTAGCTTGTAAATTAATATCATTATTTTTAGCTTCTAAAGCTAAATTCGCTAAGTATTGTTGCCTAAATTTTGACGCATCATTTGGATTTATTAAGGGTTGACCACTCATTATACTTTATTGTAATATTATAATTTAAATTTTACAATAAAACGATTATTTTTTTAAAAATATTAAACATTTTTACGAATAGGTCTTTTATAAATAGGGAATTTTGTATAATCCTCATCATTTATAGTCTCAAAAACAGTTTCGATACATGTTCTATTAAATTCGGCAATTATTTCATTATCATCTTGTTCAAATAATTCTTCTACCATTTTTAAAAGTTTGTTTTTTTGTTGTTTTTTCATTTTACTTACATTGGTAGTTATAGGGTGTAAATTCATTTTTGCTAAAGCAATTACCTTACAACGTTGAGCTTTGTTTCGTTTTGCTTGTAATTCTAATTCTTCGGGGGTTAACTCAAAGGTAGGACTATCTGGACGCAACTCTAAAATAGGTGTGGGGTCATAAGCTAATTCTGTCTGTTCTGTTTTTTGGGATTCAAATTCACTCATATATAATTGGATAAGAAAATAATATTATCATTTTTAACGATTTATTTTAACAATATTAAATTTCCCAAGTTCGGTTATAATCTTTTGGATAATTAAGTAACAATTCAGTATTTTTTTGTATATCTTCCTTAGCATATAAGGCTCTCTTTTTCAATTCTACATTACTATTCTCTCTATCTTCATTAATAAAGTTAGTTATGTTTTTGCTTTTATAAGGCTCTTCCTTCGCAACTATGATACGCCATATTCTTCGCATAGGATAAGTATTTAAACTATTGCTCTTATAATCACCATATTTATTTTTAAAATCTTTCCAATTCATTTCTTCTCCATAATAGTCTGCTATTTTTGTTCCTTTTTTAATAAATTCTTTCGAAAATACTCCGATTCCATCAATTAAAGAGTCTTTTGTGTAAACTAAATGGTTATCCATTACTATTATATTACTCTAAAAATAAAGAAAATAAACTTTCAAGTAAAACCTTATCTTGTTCATCTAAAGAATTATATTTTGCTGCTAAACTGGCAATTGTAAGATTTACTTGTGGTAATGCTTTGCGTTTATAAATTATTCCTCTTAAAATTAGTCTTTGTAAAAAAGTTAGAGAGAAAGAATACGGTATAAATACTAAAATTATTAAAAAGAGTTTCATTCCTTGTTAAAGTTGTTTATATTATATTTTTAATTAATAAAAAAATTGATTTAATAGTTTCTTTCTCTCTAATTATAAATTATAACTCTAAAATGTCGAATGAAACTAATAATAAAAAAGGAACAAGCATAGTAACAATTAAATATGACTCTATTCATCATGTAATTGAAAAAATTAAACAAGAATTTGATATGACTCAATTAAGAATTAATGATAATGAATTTTGTGATGTTAATTTAATGCTTTACTATTTACCACTTCAAATAAAATTAAGAGAATTAATTGAAAAATATGAAGATTTATTTGAGTATAATTATAAAACCGCTACATTAGGTTGTCAAAATATGTTTGCTATAATAATTGCTATATGTAGCGATTTAAGTATTTGTAATTCTTGGAAGGATTTAATGAAACAATGGGAAGATTATCATAATATAAGTTATACTTTTGAAAGTGATAATGCTGAAGATTATGATGAGAACAATAATAATACAAAAGATAATTCGTTAAAGCGTTGTTGTTGTGGTCACCCTTTTATTCATTTAAAAAATCAATATTTAGTGACTAATACATTAACTAATCTAACTTTGCTTATCGGATGTGATTGTATTGAAAAAAAGTTACTAATCAATATGGCTGATGAAAAAAGAAAAAGAAAACAAGATATAAAAAATAAAGAAAAAGAAAAAATAGCAGCAGAAGAATTAGCAAAATGGAATGAACAATTAGCAAAAGAAAAAATCAAAAACGCAATAAAAGCAAAACAAGCAGCAGAAAGATATGCTCTACAAAAAGCAGAATTAGAAGCAAAACAAGCACTCGAGTTAGCAGCCAAAATAGCAGCAGATCAAGAAGCCAAAATAGTCGCCGAAAAGGAAGCCATATTGTTAGCAGAATTGAAGCATAAAGAAATAGAAAATAAACCTCTTATATTCCGAGTGTTTTATAAACAACAACCAAATAGATTTATATGGTTAGGTACTAAATGGAAATGTATAATTTAATACTTATTCATCATCGCTATCCGTATCATCATTATTTACTACTTCTTCTCTCTCTTTAACAAAATTATAGTAATTATCTGTTATAAATTTGTTACCATTTTTAGTAGTTAATACTTCAAGTTCAATAATACCTCGGCATAAAGGGCATAATGTAATAGCCTTATAAATTAGTTGCTGACAGCATATAGTACAGACTTTGTGACAACATTCATTAAATTTTACCATTTTTTCATTCTCATTATAGCATACAGGACACTCTTGGTTCATTTTGGTTACTACTTATAATACCTTAATATTTTTAATTCAATTTTTTATTAATTTTACTTAAAAAACTAAACCAGTCTGTTGAAATAATTTACAAATTTAGAACCCTTTTATTGATTTTTCAAAAATCGGACATACTTTTGTTGTCCGTTTTTTTAATTTCCTAATACTTTTGGGAAATTAAAAATAAGAAGAATAAACTTGGAATCTTCAATTATCTTAAAAAAAAGCAAGGGTACTCCACACGATATTTTCACAAAAAAACTAAAAGTAAATTATTTTAAAAATTAGAAAAAACTGTTTCAATTTTTAAAAAAGTGAGATAGCCAAAAAAGTGGAATATGTAGTTTCAAAAAGTCTCAAAAAGTGGAATATGTAGTCTTACAAAACTACTTAAAGATAAGTTTTTATATTAACTTAATATGGAAAACATTCAATTAAATATTTTAAATGAAAAAATATATAACTGTAATATATGCGGTAAAACTTATAAACATTCTTCATCTTATTATAAGCATATTAAATTATGTAAAGTAAGTTTATTAGAAGAAACAAAACGAACAACAGAAATTAATGAATATAAAAATCAAATTATTGAATTAAAAGAAGACCATAAAAAACAAATAATAGATTTAAAAGACCAATATGAAACGCAAATTCAAATGTTAAATACTATAATATTAAATTTTCAAAAACAATCTCAAATACAGTCTCAAATACAGTCTCAAATACAACCTCAAATTATAATACAATCTCCTACTAATTCTCGCAGTTCTTCACCAAAAAAAACCATAGATAACTTTTTAGAAACAAAATGTAATAATGCTATGGATATGAATGAATTTATTAATACAATAACAGTAGATTATAAAGATTTTCTTGAAATAAATAACAAAGGACATTATAAAGGAACTGCCGCAATTATTTTTAACTTAATTAATAAATTAGACATAACTGAACGACCATTTCATTGTTGCGATAACCATAGAAAAATATTTATTATTAGAATTGATAACAAATGGGTAAAAGATAATAGTTTATTACATACTTTAATTAAAAAGTTGCGTAATAATATATATCCAAATTTTAAAAAAAAATGGATAAACGAAAATTATAAAGGAAACATAATGGACGCTTCAAAACAATCTTTTCTTGATGCTATTAACGGTGATGAATATGTAACTACAGGAACTGGAACAAATGGTATGACCGCAAAATACAACTTACACCAAATAGAAGAAAAAATAATTTCTTCTTTAAGTAATTTAATGACTACTATTAAATATAAATAAGCATTCATAAATTAATCTTCAAAATCATTATAATTTTGTAAATCTTCATAATCTTTATCAAATTCTTTATTCAAAAATTCAGCATTACAAGCCATAAGAATTTGAATAGTTGTTTCAAGCCATTTATTATGCCTTTTATATTTTTCATGCTCATTTATTAAATACATAACTACTTCATCTCTATTAAGATTTACATCATTATTTGTTAATATTAAATCAGGATTTAAATTTTCAAAAATGTGAATAGTTTTTCTTATTGACATAATATATTTTTCATACAAATTAATATTTTCTTTTAAATTCCTTATTAAAACTTCATTATGAGTATATTCTATTAATTTACATTCATGTTTGTCTCGTAATTGCTTATACAAATCTCTTTCTTTAATCAAATACATTACGATGTCACTTTTGGTAGTCATTTTTTAGTTTAATATCTTTTATATCTTTAAGTAAAAACCATTTCAATTTTTTATTTAATCTTATTTCGAACATATTTTAATTGTGAAATCGGCGAATGCCCCATTTGAAACGCAAGTTCAATTCTTTTTTCCTCTGTTAACTCAGGGTCATTCAAAATCTCAGTTGCCTTCATGTGACGGTAATTATTAATTCCACCTTTTACACCAATCAGTTGATTATTATTAGAGATGTACGATGTTAATTTCTTTTCTCCAAAAAGATAATCACCTTGCTTCAAATTATTCTTTTTGATATATTCTCTTAAAAGTTTAGAGAGAGTCTCATCTAATTTAATTGGTTCAATCTGATACTTATTTGATGTTTTAAAAATATTCATAACAACTTTTAATTGTCCTGTCTTTGGAACGACAAGATAATTTTTATTATCTGTAACATCAGCCATTTTTGAAACGATCATCAACTGGTAATCATCTCTCATTGTTACTTGGTCGTATAATCTACCAAGTAAATACATCTTTGAATTTTCACCCCATTTTTCTGTTACAAGCTTTAAATATTCAGGAAAAGTTAAGACGGAATCAAATGTCTTTTCAATTCCTTCCTTACTTGATTTACCTTTATAAAGTTCAAAATGCTTTTTGTAATCGTTAAATGTTGCTACAGAGTATGGTAATTTTAAATTATCAATTAGAAACACTACTGACTGGTATAATGATTTTTTCGTATTTATAGCATAACTTGAATCATCAATTATTTTTGATATTTCTTTTGGGTCTTTTAAACACTCAACTACGTTTTCGCATTTTGTAAGTTTAAACAATCGTTTTGTATCTTCTTTATATTTCTTCAAAGTACCATCGGTTTTTATTACGTTACTATCTCTTAATCCTTGTAATAATTCAAACACTTTTTCTAAATCAATAACTTTTGGTAACTTTGACTTTTTAGATTTTTTAATCATAATAACTTCAGGTTCAGCTTCCTCTTCAACAACCAACTTCTTTGTTTTCTTAACTTTCTTTTTAATTGCTTTTAGTGGTTGATGAGATGCTCCTTGACTAATTGATACAGGTTCAGGTTCAGGTTCAGGAACTGGTATTGGAACTGGTTCAGGTTCTTTGACTGGTTGCTTCAAAGATTTTAAAAGAACAGTATTTTGTCGGCGAAGTTCGTTAATCGCTTCTTTATGTTTCGCATAATGACGTTGTTGCCTCAATCGGTTCAACTCTCTTTTACGGTCAGCAACTTCGGTATTCATTTGAATTATACCAATATTATTATCTTTAGAATTAACCGAACTCATTTCAATTTTTTTATATATTAAAAAAGTAATTTATCTCTAAATCAGTTATATGTATAATTTATATTTCGGTAGCCTCTTTAGTATTTAAATAATTTTGATGTTTTTGAGTTTTAAGATGTTGCGATTTATTTGCGTATGTATAATTACTACCGCATTCGCAGATAAAAGGTTTATTGTATCGTTCTCTTAATTGTTCTTTATGTTGTTCTCTATATACTTTTTGTTGTTCTTTTAGTCGTTCTTTATTTTGTTCGTAATATTCTTTATTTTGTTCTCTTATTTGTTCTTGATGTTGTTTTTTCCATTCTTTTACATATTCTTTACAATATTCTTTTTCTTCTTCTTTACTTCTAAATGGTCTTCTTATATTAACATTTGGAACTTTATCAAACCATTCTCGTTCTCTCATTCGTAACTCTTCGCTGTTATTACAAGGACAACTCTCTAACAATATAATTTTATAATCCCCTCTCTCTAAAATTTGGAATGAACTTAAATAAGTATAATTGTTATCTTGTAACCATCTATTATATTCTGTTTTATGACCGATTAGTCGCTCATCTAATGTTAATATTGTTGAACCAATATATTTTTCATTTGTAATATTACAAATAATACCATACACTTTTCCATTTTGATAATCATCATCATCTTCAATAGTCGCCATTTTGAATGCTTGCTTGTTGTATATAATATGATGTAAATCTGTAGTCAAATAAAATTTCAATTTTTTTTTAATAAAAA
>Ga0209085_1000646_pt1 | contig 24655 bp, 27 predicted proteins | sample C_131016_EF_Meta_FD_187310 | JGI IMG/M metagenome (GOLD analysis project Ga0209085, IMG submission 187310) | Freshwater microbial communities from Lake Croche, Canada to study carbon cycling - C_131016_EF_MetaG (SPAdes) (version 2) | ecosystem: Environmental > Aquatic > Freshwater > Lake...
GTGGAAGGTCCAACACCTGAAAAGATTGATGAGATTGAATCATGGCTCAGCAAACACTATGGGACTTTTAAGGGTCGTTGGAATGCGGTCTATTACCCTAACGGAACAGACTACTATTTCCGTCAAGGTCCGGATGCTACTATGTTTGCGTTGAGATGGTCATGAACCAGATTACATTTGGTAAAGAACGTTATTGGCAACACCCCGACATAGAGAAATGGTGCCACGAGCATGTAGGTCACGGCGGGTGGTCCTACCAAACTCCTAAAACTTGGGAGGGCATGGGCGGTAAGATTTGGGTAATGCATAACATGTTTGGTAGTATAACTTATGCATTTAAAGAAGCTAAACATTTTACTTGGTTTATATTGAGATGGTCATAAAACAAGAAAAAGATGAAACTTACGAATCTTGGGCAGATCGTGCTCGGATATTTGAGCACAACATTGCTATAAAACGTATTGCCAAAGGCGACGATATACATATTGTTCTTGATCAAATGTCCAATAAATTAATGCAAAAATTATTGAATCCTATATATTCTGCATTGAAAACATCAAATTCTACATACGATAACATAGTATCTAAAGCAGAATACAAAAGAATATATTTGGATAAAAATAAACCAAACGCAGATCAAGTTGATGGCGAAATTTTTGACAAACTTGATTAGATCGTGTATAAATATATATGTAGAACGCCGTTAGGGTTTTACAAAACGGGGAATGGTTCCCCACAATGTTCTTGCTTATTAAAGGAGAAAAACAATGAACGCATTATCACGCTTTGACACAAACGCTCTAGCACATCTAAATAGAGCACTTATCGGTTTCGATCGTATCTATAACGACTTCGAAAATCGACATGTAAATTCCACAACAAACTATCCACCATACAATGTCATTCAACATGACGAAAATAACTTTGAGATTGAAATTGCAGTAGCAGGTTTTGATCGTGAAGATATTACAGTTGAAGTTGATCAAGACCAATTGGTGATCAAAGGACGTAGAGCCAAATCTGAAGATGATACAAAATATGTACATCGCGGACTTGCTGCTCGTGACTTCGATAGAGCATTTACTTTAGTAGATCATGTTGAGGTGGGCGAAGCAGAATTGACTAATGGTATCCTTCGTGTTAAACTTATACGAGTGATTCCTGAAGCACTCAAGCCAAGAATGATTACCATTAAGTAATCTAACCATTGGGGGAGCAATCCCCCAATTAATTAAATAAATTATGACTGATACTATCGTAGAAAAAAAGACCAAAACAACAAACAAACTTAAAGAGCCCAGTAAGTATAAAGTTATTGTTTGCAATGATAATACTACCCCTGTTGAATTTGTAATTTCATTATTGATTGACATATTTAAACACAATGAAAATGTAGCATTAACACTTACATTAGAAGTTCACACTAAAGGTAGCGCAGCAGTAGGCATATATAGTTTTGAAGTTGCAGAACAAAAAGCCATTGATGCAACAAACCTAGCCAGAGCACACGGTTATCCATTGATTCTTAAAGTAGAAGCAGAATGAGCTTAAAAGAACTAACTGCTGAAAAACATCAACTAGCAGAGTCTACTCAATTTATGAAGGCAGTGTTTGCAAAGACTCTGCCTTTTGAATTGTGGGTAGACTTTACATTCCAAAAACATCTTTGGTATAAAGAAATCGAACATGCTGCTCGTACAGCAGGTTTACTAAATGGTCTGCCCGGCATTACCCGAGCACATTTAATTATGGATGATTATCAAAATATGCAAAAGCCTTTGGGAAGTTTTAATACTTACAAAGAAATAACCAAAGACTATGCCATGTACATTCGCTCGTTGGGTGATCCGAAACGCATTATGGCGCATTTGTATACTTGGCATATGGGCGATCTGTTTGGTGGACAAATGATTAAGAAAATTGTAGATGCTCCACACACTCATTTAGATTTTGAGAATGCTCGTGAATTAATGACTTCTATGCGTACTATGTTGTCAGACGATATGGGGGAAGAAGCCAACGTAGCCTTTGATTGGGCAATTAGGATAATGGAATCGTATGACAATAGTTTGGGATAGAATTGAACGTCTAGCTAAAGATATTGAAAGTAAGTTTGCTGCAACTGGCGAACTGGTAAAAGGTCATACAGACGAATATGATTGGTATAATTCCATTTATACTAGTCCTCGTTATCGTAGAGCTCACGTTGAAATAGTAGACAATAGAGAAACTCATAAACTTTATATACTGCATTGTACAGTATTCCCACACTATAACGATCCAAGTCCCATATGGGGTTTTGATGCTGTATGTGGCCCTAACAAAATAACAGGTGCATTCCATGACTTTAGTCATGCAGGAGATCCTACTAGTTTTATGTATCTGTGGTTTAAAGCACAGGTAAACGGTCTCGAATGGAACAAACCTAGACAATTACCAGAATGGGCCAAGCAGATCTTCAGCCCTGCAATGGTTGCAGCAGGTAACTTGCAAGATGAAAAAGAAATTGATCAGTTATGTAATACAGCATTAACTACTCTAGATTTCTATCTTAAAAATGTTGGGATGGATCAACAAGATGTAGCGGACTATCATATGGCTCAAAATCGCTATTGCTATTGGCAAAAGCAGAATCCACACGTGATTAAAAGTATGGTTAGTATGGGGGTGCCAGAGGGTGTGATGAAACGCTTTGTAAGCGAAGTGCTGTTTCCCGAAGTGGCATAAATAGTTATTATGAGAGCACGTGAATTTTTAAAATTAATATTTGAAGCTGCGGCCGGACCAACAGCAATCCCAGGAGATCCTGCATTGGATCCGTTATACAATCTTAAATTAGTAGTTGCTAATAAGATTAAAGACTTACCTCCAGACCCCGCAACAGAACAAGCATTACACGAAATTGAAGATATGCTTGCATCTGTGGGAGCAGGAACAAAAACTGAAGTAGTTGGTAAAGAACTACAAAAAATCAACGACGTCGATGTAAACGCTGCACAGAGATTACTGGCCAAATACATTTACAGCTTAGATGCATCTCCTGCAGATAAGAAATCTATGCTAGCACAATGGGCAACAGATGACGGTCTTATCGACCTAGGTGCGCTATTAAATCCCGGAAAGAATACTGTAGCAAGTGTAGTTAAGGGATACGAAAAAAATCCTGCCATCAAAGAGCTAACTGATGATCTTGCACAGGTTGCTGCATTAGGTCAAGGCAAGGGCGAGTTCTTACTTTCTGTTTTTTCAAAACGAATTACCAAAGCTAAAAAGGGAGACCTAAACATTGACAAGTTTGGGCAAGTCGAAGTTAAAACAACTGACGGTGGTGCAGGCCGCTTCACTGATCAACAAGTGCGTCCTAGTGCAAGCTATCAACAGTCTGTTAATGATTTCTTTAAAACATTTAATGAAACACTAACAACTGCAAGACTAAAATCTTCTACAGGGGTTAACATTGATCAGTTAGTAGCATTAAAAGATGCTTTACCAGTTGAGCAGCGCGATTTGTTTAAAGAAAAACTTACCAATGTAATCACCAATGTGTTTGTAGCAATTCCTGATGCTGCTGGCCCTATTGTGGATGCTATTATGGTAGGTAATGGGGGTGCAGCAAAACAACGTTATGCGGTAGCAGCTCTAAACAATTACATGGCAGCAAAGACTGAAGATAAAGGTATCTTAATTATTAATCTGCGTAAAGATCCTTATACCTTTGTTTTCTTTAACGATAACAAGTCTTTGAATGCTGGCGGAATGCGTTTACATGCAGGAACCATTTATCCTATTACTAATGATGCTCGGTATGCTTATCCGCAAACAGACATTGTGGATACATCTCAGGTGCAGGACACTGGATCTACTGTGTCTGCTCCTATTCCAAAAGCACCCGCTAAAGTTGCAAAATCAAAAGTTGCAAAATCAAAAGTTGCGCCAGTTGCTGCTCCGGCACCAACTCCACCAGGCATCGTTAATAAAAATAGAACAATGAAAGCAGGTATGGTCCCAATGGGCCAGGAAGCTCCTCCAGAAAGCCCTTAACAGTATAAATAGTTTTCAAGGAGGATCTAGCCATGAAACAAACAAAATTAATTCAAAAATTGTACAAGGCTTGCGTCCGACACGATGAAGATGCAATTGCCAAACTCCGTAAAGAACAGTTTCGCAAGATACTAAAACACCGCGCCGAAGGCAAATCATTCAGTGCAAAGTGGACCGTAGTGCAAATTTAACACACAGTAGGGCTACTTAGGTAGCCCTTTCTTTTGGCTAAATAACAGTACAAAACATACTCTGCTTCTTGCAAACTCATTGTATGTCTATTAAGGATAATACAATGACTATTAGAAAGCTGGAAAGTAAAGCAGTTCGTGCCGCAATTGGCACATATATAGGAAGAGCGGGCGAAATATCCTTTGATCCCGCAATAGGCGCACTTAAACTATCCGATGGCATATCGCCGGGTGGTGTAGCAATTACACAGCCTACCGTACTCACCCTATCAGATAATCGTTGGTATGTTGACCCCAGTAGAACAGACATAAATCCTGTGTCAGCAACTGGTAATTTCGCAAATCCATTCCTCAGCATAACTGCCGCACTGGTCTATATTGAAGCAAGGATTGCCGATACCAGTTTAGTAATTAACACAAACGGTGCTGTTGTTGATAACCCACAGTTCATTATTCTAAAGAGTTCAACTACAGAAAATGTGGCACTAACTCGTGGAAATATTTTTATTATAGGTGATACTCCGGATGCTGGACACGTACCTATTTGGATCAAAGGCTACGTTACTGTTACCCCAGCAGACTCCAGCGCAAATGCCATTAATGTCAATAGATTTGGTTTGTTTAATGTTGCTGTTATTCCTTCTACTGCCAATCATGCTATTCAAGTGACTGGTGCCAACTCATCAAAACTTTTCCTAGAAGATGTATACTGCTATCAAGGCAACGACACCAAGAGTTGTGTTTATGCCAATAATACTGGCACTGGCAGCAGAGTCGAAATGTACGATTGTACAATGGCTAGAGCCAGTGGTTCCGTATATCTAATAGACATCCAACGTGGATTCTGTAGCATAAACAATCTGGAAACCAACGGCATAGGTCAAGTGCTTAACATGGCAAATGATTCCACCGGCAACATGCTGAGATGTGGAATAGAAGCCAACACAGGTTCTGTGGTTACTCTAAGTGGAACGGTACAGTGGGGCATGGGTGTGTGTATTCTTACAAATACCGGAACAGGCGCCAATACCTATGGTGTCTCCATGAGCGGCTCAGCAACCATGCAATTTGGCGTGTGTACATTTAATGTATCGGCTGCACAGGCAACCAATCGTGCTATCAACGGCGTAGCTGGTAATATGGTATTATATTCTGGTCCAATATTCCAATATGGTTCATCGAACAAGATATCCTCAGCGATTACGTTAATACCGTTGACAACAACATTCACAACAGTGACATAGGTTTATTTAATACCCTGCTCAGGCAGTTTTACACAAGTATCCCAATTTAGACAAGATGTGATATTTTTCACTATATACCGGGGCTAGTTGCTTAGAACCACTAATTTTTCATTTGGTTAAACAATAATAAATACTCTATACGGAGATTATTATGCGTTTTCGCGACCTTATAGACAATTTAGAAGATGAGATACACGAAGGTGATAATTTCGATCTTGAGCTCAAATATATCATTATAGAAACACAAGTTGTTGGATTCACCAATGATGGTGTTATTCTATCTGCCGACGACGTGGCATTATCATATATTCCAGTTGAATCTTTGACCGAAGCTGAATATCACGGTCATACAGTCACCCTAAACAAAAAAATGAAAGGTGACGTAAAGAAATCCAAGGTATATGTAAAAGATCCCAAGACAGGAAACATCAAAAAAGTAAACTTTGGTGACAAGACCATGCGTATCAAGAAAAGTAATCCTGCTCGTCGTAAAAGTTATAGAGCTCGTCATAATTGCGCCAATCCGGGTCCAAAGACCAAGGCCAATTATTGGAGTTGCCGTTCTTGGTAAGGAAATAATATGTTATTAAATGAATTTTTTGGCAACCCCATTAACCCAACAAAAAACCTTGAAAAAAGTCGCGATGATAAAAACATCAGTGATGATCTTTTTTGGTATATTGTTGATCATGATAAATTACACAAGGATTATTTTATCCCGTTGGCCAAGAAAATTCATCATGATCACAAAACAAAGAAATTAGATAAAGAAAAGTCTGTCATGGAATTTATGCCCATGGTTAAAAAAGGATGCATGGAATATTATCATCATAACAAATTAAACGGATCGTTGGAAAAAACATTTTCAAAAGAATTACGAAAAGACATGTGCGAAAAATTGTTTGATCACTATCGCGAGGATATTATCAAAGACGAATACCAACTGGGACATTAAGATGAACTTGACAGAATTATTTAGAAATCCTAAATTAACATTAACCGAGGGTGGAAATTTATCCAGTCAGAGTCCAGGATGGCAAGGTGTTATTGGGGATCACCAAGCACAAGAATTAGATCTACATGTTCACAATCGTGCTTATGTACAAAATATAGTTGGCCAAACATTACAGGCCATCAATGATACGTTTGCTCAACAGCACAAAGAACCATTGTGGCATGAAAGTTCTGTAAAGACTCAAAAGTTTTTGAGCGGTAGCACTTTCCAATTCATGGATAAGAAGATTCCAGATGAAGAATTTGTTCGTGTTAAACCAAAAGTGGGCGATATTGATACCCAGGCATCTGATAAACATGCAGAAACAATTAAAAATTTCCTAGGTGCTAACGTAGGCAAACAAATAGGCGATGCTGTGTTACTTGGGTTCAGTCCGGGTAATAATCAATATACCAGTCTATGGGAAATCAAATTAAAAGACTTGCCTGTCAAGATTCAAATTGATTTTGAATACGGCGCTCATGAAGAAACAGGCTTACCTACTGATTGGCAATCATATAGTCATAGTAGTTCATGGGACGACTTGTCTCAAAATATCAAAGGCGTATTCCACAAATATTTAGATCGTGCTTTACCATACGCACAAACTAGTACCAAATATGTTGCTCGTGTATTGAAAAAAAGTACAAAAATATCCGACGCTCCTGTGACAGATAGCGATTATAGTTTTGCCGTTAGCGGACCAGGTGGTGGTGGCGTTAGTCAAAAGTATATTCCTTACTCAGATCCTGTTACTGGAAAACCCATGGTCAAAGACGGTATTCCTGTCATGCAATTGCTTGACCCTAATTCTAGACAATACATACAAAATCTGTCACAGCAGTTTGAAATCTTTTTTGGTAAGAAACCCAAAGGCAATGATCAAGAACTTAAAAATAGTTTTGTCGGAACAGTGCAATTGATTGCCAAATATTTGGATGAGCAAAAGAAAGAAGAAATAGCACAGCGTTTCTTAAGCATTTGTTTCGAGCCCGGTAGCCAAATGATTACCAAAGATGATCCAGCAAGGGATCGTGACATTAAATTCTCGGCTATAGATTATATGTTGGAGAATATGAAGCTAGCAAATGCTGCTGCTCTAAGGAAACAAGCAATCGAAATGGCCACAGCATATGCTACTGCTTTTCAAAACAAAACATCTAAAACATTAAAGGAAGAATCACAGGTCAAGGCACAATTCCGCAAAGGTATGCCCCACTTGCATGATCTTAAGCCTGCGGACTTGCTAGATTTATTAGACGAGATTCATGACGGAAATGGTCGATTTAAACTGGAAAACATTCCTTTAAATGTCAAAGTCGACGGATTTGGTGGCAGATTTGGTAAGAATTCAGATGGTAAGCCGTTCATGGCCACTAGTAGAACAGAACCTAGATATGAACCAGGCTTTGTAGCACATCATCAAAAGAAAGGTACTACTGATCCTGAAATATTAGGTCGAGCAAAACTATTTGATGATTTGTTTGAAGAAATGATGAAGGCTGTTAAATTGGTTGATAGCAATTTAGGTCCAGAATTTCTTGTTAACAAACAAGTCACATGTGAAGTATTATATCTGCCATTTGCTACAGAAACTCCAGAAGGTAAATTGAAGTTTGTAGGTATACATTACGACAAATTGCCAACCGGGGTCAAACTTGCATTGGTACCGTTCCGTATAACAGATGCAACCACAGGAGATGATTTAGCTGACTCAAATAAAATTGTACAAGAATTAACCAGCTTAGGGCAGTCTGGCAGTGTGATGTTTATTGACAATAGCCTAACACAAAATGAGGCACTAGATGTTACAGCATTGGTTCCACCTGTAGAAAATATAGAACAGATTAAATCATTATTGGCCAGTGGTAAACTTGCTCAAAAGCGGGAAGCCAAGGAACTACTAGGACCAGTTGCGTTAGCATTAGAACGAGCAATTATTAATGATCCTAACATTGTTGGTAAAGATATATTAGGCAAAGACTACGAAGGCATTGTATTGAATACACGATTAGGACCTGTCAAGGTTACTAGCCAAGAACAACGCAATGTTATTAGTGCCAAAAACGCTGCTAAGGCATCAGCAAGAACTGAGCGCCCTAGAGGTGAAGCCAAAACCGCAGTAGTTGCCATTGGCTCATTTATTGGGCATAAAGGACACGAAGAACTTTTTGATTACACTGTCAAAAAAGCCAAAGAAGTAGGTGGCGATCCTTATTTGTTTATAGGCAATGCCGAAGGCAAAGATGATCCTATTCCACCATCGGTCAAAGTACAAACATGGCATAAGCTATATCCACAATATGCTCAAAATATTAGTACAGTGAATCACGAAGGTGGAACGTTAATACAAAAAATTAAACATGAGTTAATTAATCCATTGCCAGGTAAACCACCTCGATATGATAATATCATTATTATGGTAGGCGAGGATCGTGCTGGAATGAATATGCCTGCTGCGCTAATGAAAGCGGTAAACAAATTCCAAGGATATGAGCATGTCAAAGTAAGTCTTGACGTTACTCCCCGCGGTACCGGTATTAGTGGAACTGCATTGCGTAACAGTTTAAAAAATGACTCTCCGGAAAAGGCATTGGCTGTATGGTCCAATGCCTTTGATGTTAATAAACTTGGTGTAGAGTGGATCAAACACCTAATGGACATAACAAGGAAAGGTATGGGTATACAACAATCACAGCCCGCTCCGGTATCAGAAACTCGATTACTCAACGCTCTTATTAGATCAGAACAATTAACGGAAGGTACCAGCATTGAAAGTACATTACGAGCAATCATTAACGACATTGGTGAACCGGTTACCAATGTGTATGATACAATGAAATTCCAAGCCAAGAAGTATATGGAAAATCACGGTGAACTTGGTCGTGGGTTTAGAATGGTAGCAGCAGGTGTGGGCAGCCGCTGGGTTCAAAATATGTATGTAGGTAGATTACAAAACGAATTGTACGATCTATGCCGCTATAACTCTCGTCGCACTGTTGATCTGCAGGATTTCCTGCGTGGAGTTGAAAGCAAGGGCGAGTTAGATTCAAAGAGATCGTTTGGTAGCATTGCTAACGAGCTTCCAGGAATATTGGCCAAATTGGGTCAGCATCTTAATGCTCCGCAATTGGTAAAAAATGCGCAACGTTGGATTCAAAATAAAGCAGCATACGAACAATACATTGACCAATTAGAAGCAGAGGCAGATGATGACTATAACGAGCCTGCTGCAATTAAGCCACCCAAGAGTAATGTTGTTGGACAGCAAAATGCACAAGTTGATCAAATTGTTAATAATGTATTAAGCAAGTTGCCAACTAAGATTCAAGGAGATATTCGCAATGCTATTGCCCGTGCTCCTAATAAATTACAAGCATTACAGGTAGAGTTGTCTAAACGAGGCGTTAAGGCTCCAATGGCAGAAGGATTGAATGAATTTGCACCAGGCAACGGAAGAGATGAGCCACAGTATACCTGGGCCAATTTTCTCAAATCAGCCAGGTACATTGCCACACTGTGGAATATGACGCTTACTCCCAAAGGCAGAGATGGTGCTACTATGTGGGCCGACTTTGCTCCGGATGGAGTACGTGCAGGAATTTTTCTTCTTGACATGGAAAATGGGTCCGTTGAATATGTGATAGTGGCTGTTGAAAACGGCCAGTATTCAACTGTTAGAGAAGGCACAGTGCCCATGTCCAGAGATGGTATTGGATATTTAGAAGAGAATGTTGGCAAGTGGTGGCAAGAATACAAAAAGAAAAATTCAGAAACAACAGGTGCAGACGAAGGGTATGGGACTCATCCTTCACAAAGAGTAGATCCACGCACTGGCAAGCGTTATGTTCCACCAAAAAGTCCGTTAGGGCAAGGTGTGGCGGAGGGTCAACAGGATGATCCAGAAGATTATCGAGCACATTTAATAAAGACCTTGCCAGCAATGATGAACTATTTTGCCAAGACAGGTAAGGGTTGGAGTCCTAGCAAAGAACAACTGTTAGCCGCAGTTGATACTGCATACGAAGTTATGAAACACACCGGTGATGTTCAACAAGCAGGCAAAGCATTAATGGACGAACTGAATACCCTACACAGAATGAGTCAAGGTCAGCAAGGTGTGGCGGAAGGTTTTCCTAACTTCAATCGTGAATGGGGCGAAGCAACCCGATATCCTGAGTTTGTTAACCTAGGTAAAGAAAAATGGATTGAACTTGTAAGCAAAGGCAAACCGGTAACAGTTACAAGAAAAAATGTTAACAAAATAAACAATACCGATGCCGCTGATCCTAGAAGTTTTAAACTACTAGACACCGAAAAACAAAAGCGAGCGTTGGCACAACTTGCCACTGGCAACGTGGAAATGCCCATTGTTGCTAGATACAGCGACGGCTATTTAGAACTAATAGGCGGTAATACAAGATTAACTGCTCAAATGGCAAAAGACGGACAAGCTAAAGTTTGGTTATTTAATGTACCAGAAGAATTACAGCAAGGTGTGGCGGAGGAAAGAACAAGTGCTGCCGTTAGAATGCAACGTGCTGCTGACAGACAACGTGCCAAGAGTGATGCCAGTTTGCGCCGCACACCTAGTAGTATTCCTAAGTCTGAGCCAAAGAAAGCAGATAAAACTGTTCCAGTAAGCGAAGATATTCAGAACATTATGGATAGTCTTATCAACAAAATTATTACAAATGAAGCAATATCGAATAACAAGCGATAATATTCCGCAGGATAGCGCAGATGATGCTTATCTTGCGCCAGATGATCCCATACATGAACTAAAAATTGTTCAATATCTTGCTGGTTTAGGAAGCCAAGGCAGGTTACAAGAATACCGTGCTCATCAAAATGAAATAAATAAAGGTAGTAATATCACGGTAACAGCAACCGAGAAAGCTAAACTAATGAAAGAACATGATATACGTCCAGGAACGCCAGAATGGTTTAGATTATGGTTTTCCCGTCCGTATCTTACCGATGAGAAACCGATAGGAAAATAAATGGATAAATTAATTCAACTTACTCGTATAGGGTTTGCTACTACCTTTAGCTTTTACGTAAAGGTTCATAGTCATCATTGGAACGTGGAAGGATCAGACTTCTACGAATATCATAAACTATTTGAAGAAATCTATACAGAAGTATATGGTGCTATAGACCCATACGCTGAAAATGTGCGTAAACTAGGTGGTTATATTCCTACTAGTTATCATAATCTCAGTATGCTGACTAAAATTGAAGATGAAAATCGTGTACCCGATAAAGATCAAATGGTACAAGAATTAATTCAAGATAGTGAACGTATACAGATTGTTCTTAAGAAAAACTACGATGCTGCTGAAGCTGCTGGCGAACACGGACTTTCAAACTTTCTAGCCGAACGCATGGATAATCATAAAAAACACGCATGGTTCCTACGTGCCAGCACAAAGGGAGGATATAATGCGAGCTAAAGAATTTGTAATCAACGAAGGGGCAAAAGCACATGGTACGTTTAAAGGTATTGGGACAAGTGCGGATCTAGCTTTACCAGGAGTTTGGGCACAACGACAGTTACGCAATACCGATCCATACATGCAATATCGCTACGGATTGGCCATGGCTGCGGCTCGTGCTGATCAATCCGGGCATGTAGAGTTTGAACAAGAAAGCGGTTGGGCCGAAAATCTAATTATTGTGGGTTATTCACCCGAAGATGAGGAAATAATTAAATTAGCAGATAAGTTAATGGGAGTTAAGGGTACCCGCGTTGCTGATAGTGCCAGCAGAGAATCACCAGGAGCAAATACAGTAAGCCCTGTAGCAAATTGGATGAAAACAAAATGAACAACGAATTTAAAAAATTATCACAAGGCGATGTAACTCGCTATGTATTAGAAAGTGCAAGCTCGGGCGGTACTAGTTCGGGTAGCATTGCCAGTACCAGTATGCCCATAGGCGGTACACGCAAACGCGGAGATAATCTTATTGCTCAAGAGTCAAATAAAGATACAGTTCCAGCAAGTACACCTAGAAACTTTGTTGCTAAAAATGCCAAGGCCGGCGGTGCTGGTGCTCACAAGGATAAAAAGCGTGCCGAAAAGCAGGGCGAAGTAAAGCATAAAAAACCATACATGGAAGACTATTCTAACAGCAAGCAAGGATATAAAGTTGCCGAGAATCCGGAATGGTACAACGACGAAGCCAATGGCATGACTACTAGTCAACTAAAAAGTCTAGTTAAACATGCTGCCAAACTACGTCAAGCTGTGAAAGCAATGCAAGCACAGGGTAATACTCTAGAACCTTGGCAACAGAGCAAAATCACCAAGGCCGCCGATTATCTAGATGCGGTTTTTGATGCTGTAGATGATGATTATGACATGGGTGAAGAGCAAGGTGTGGCGGAAGGCTTGGCACAAGACGAAGCCGAAGAAGAATATGGCGGTTGGCGAGCAGAATTAGTGAATCAAATAAACTACAACACATTTGAAGTTAATGTGAAAAATGCTAGATCAAAAGAATCAGCAAATTTTATCATACGCCCGGTGGATATGGTATCTTATGGTCCAACACTGTCAGTAGAAACCTTTGATGTACATGATTTACAAACTGGTCAAACACAAAGTTGGACCAATGATGACCCAGCACCTGAAGGTCCTATTGCATTTGCCATTAGTGCTTTGTTTTATGACAGCAAAGAACTTCAAAAAAAATTAAAAAACATTATTGACACAAACAACAAAAAAGGTCAAGACATGTTACCAGGCTTGGCCCAACGTCGAAGTATAGGACAAGAAGTTGATGCTGATGCCTATGTTGATGCGGGCGAAAAGACTCAGGCTGCAATGTCAAAAATGAAAAAAGGTGTGGCGGAAGGCTTGAGCAAGCGTGATCAAAAGGATGTGGCTGCTATCAAGACCGCTATAGAAAGATTACAAGCGCAACTCAAACAACCCAATGCTGACAAGGATGCTATCCAACAAAGTATTGCCCACGAGCGGAAGCGACTAGCATTGTATAAGGAAGGTGTGGCGGAGGCGTTTCCTAATCCGGGTTCGGGTAGCACTGGCAGCAGTAAAGAAGACAAGCGGATAGCAGTCGCTCTACGAAAAAAGCATATACCTACTACACCTAATAAGAAGAAAGAGCAAGGTGTGGCGGAAGGCTACGATAGTGAAGACCTAGCAAATGCAGTATATGCAGAGTTTGAGCGAATCTATCCTAACCTGGCACGTAGAGCCAATGAGCGTACAGTTCACGCGGCAATCATGGATGTATTGAACTACGGCGGCGATAGCAACCCTGGTGCATTAGCACAAGATGTTGCCCGTGCAGTCAAGCGTGATATTGAGCAAGGTGTGGCGGAAGAGTGGAGCAAAAAGTATAAATCCAGTATCAACTGTAGTCATCCAAAAGGCTTTAGTCAAAAAGCGCATTGTGCCGGTAAGAAGAAGCATAATGAGAGTGTTGACAGTGTTATGGAAATGACATGCCCCGATTGCGGTATGTGCCAAACACACGGCAATTTGAATGAGATTGCAAAAGGTGCTAAGGATTCAAACGGTTTTACCAAATGCTGGCCAGGACACCGCGCTGCTGGTACCAAGAAGGGCAAGAATGGTGGACAGGTAAGAAACTGTGTGCCTAATGAAGCCGCTAATCCAGCACAACAGGCTGCAATAGCCATTGCCATGAAAAAGGCTGGGAAGAAGCCAAAAAGTGAAAGTGTGACAGAAGATTTTAATTCTACCACATGTCCTAAACACGGTACTTATGAGTTTTATGGGCGCCATGTCCCACCCTGCCCAAAGTGCGGTTATCCGGAATTAAAGTCACGAGAAGAATATTACAAGTCAATGGGTGTATCACACAAAGACGATAAAGAGCAAGGTGTGGCGGAAGGCATGGATCCTGACCAGCGAGCAAGATTAGATGACTTAATTGATCAATATAGAACTGCATCTGATCCGGAAGCATACTACGGTCTTAATGATGAATATGGTGACCCCGACGAAATCATTGGTCAGATAAGACAAGAGTTTGGTGACAACATTGCCAGCAAGGTGGAAGCAGGCACCGACAAGATGCATTACCCTCGTCAAGGTCACTCTCAATCGTATGATAGATTAAGTCAAAAAGATCCGGTGGATAGAACTACCAAAGGTGGTAAGATGTTTAAGCAAGATAGTGATTTTAGAAAAAATAACATCGCTGCTAAATTTCGAGTGAATGGTAAAAAAGGACCACTTCCACTGCCAGAAGGTGATGCTTATATGATGGAACTTGCGGCAAAATTGGCAGAAAAGATTCCTAAGAATGCGCCAGTTGATGTTTATATTAAAGATTTCGAACGGTCCAATGCTCCGCAATTCAAGGGCAAGAGCATGGAAAAACGTAGACAAATGGCAGTGGCTGCAAGCTACGGTGCTAAAAATCCTAGCAAGAAAAAGTAATGAAATTTGTAGAGTTTACTGAAAAAGATTATAAGATACACGATCGAAAACATCTCGATCAGTATCTTGTAAAACTTTGCAGACTAGTTTTTGAAGGCAAACAATCTGATCCAGATCAGTATGGAATGGTTGCGGCCTGTATATTAGATCCTGATCACAATGTAGTCTACGGTATCAACACTGCCAAGGGTGACGGAACTCGTAGGCACGCTGAACGAGTGGCAGTGGACAACTATGTTGAACAGTATGGAGAAGTTCCAGAAGGCAGCATTATCATTACTACGCTAAGTCCTTGTAATGAAGATGATACCGATATGGCCAATGAACGATATGGCGAAAGTTGTACTGATCTCATCAACGATAGTTTGGTTAGAAAAGTGTATTGTGGATACATAGATCCTACCCAACATAATGAGCATAATTTGTATACATTAGAAGAAACCGACAATACGGATATCAAGCATCTATGCAAACGATATGCTGATACATTTTTAAAAAAAGATATTGAAGAAAACTTTGCCGACGGTAAGCATCCGGGACGCAAAGGCCTTGCCAAACGTAGTGGAGTAAATACCAAAGCAAGTGTAAGCAGTTTACGAAACACTGCCAAACACTCATCAGGTGAAAAACAACGCATGGCACATTGGCTGGCCAATATGAAAGCCGGACAAGCTAAAAAGAACAAATAAACTTTGACTAATCTCTATGTTTAGCTTATAATAGTAAACAAGGAGATTTATATGAGCAAAGCATTTGGTGCGCCCGAACAGGCCAAAATTAAACAGATCGTAGCGGAAGGTATGACCGTCATGCAAGAAATAGCAGACCTTACCGAAGGCCTTAATGATACCATTAAAGCAGTGGCAGAAGAACTGGAAGTAAAACCTAGTGTAATTAAAAAAGCAATTCGTATTGCGCAAAAAGATCAATGGGATAGTGTATACCGCGAGTTTGATGATTTGGAGACTATCGTTGATATTTCGGGACATTCACATCGTCGCACCGATGAATGAAATCGTAACCAACATCGTTAAATGGATTAAAGATGACTATCGAGCATACCCTCTTCGTTTTATCATTGAAACTACAGCTTGGGCATTATCGATCTCGTGTGCGGTTGTTATGGCGCTCACGGTTCCTACTCCGCCTCTTATCATACTGTATCCTATTTTTATCAGCCAGTGTTGTATGTATGGCTGGGCTGCTTATAGCCGTAAATCTTTTGGAATGTTATCTAACTACTTATTGCTAGTTACAATTGATAGTATTGGCTTATTTAGAATGATAAGTAATTGATAGAAAGGCAAGATTGGCCATAATCAATCATCCAGGTATGTGTAAGCCGCAAATTACATAAGGAGGAAAAATATGAGTTATGTAGACGCACGATGGGATCGTGAGAAGGACATTATCTATGTTGTTGAACGAGATCCTAAAAAAGGTAGACTCTATCAAGAGTTTCCTGCCAAATATCTGTTTTATTATCCAGATCAAAGAGGCAAATTCAAATCAATTCACGGAGAAAGTCTTAGCAAAGTGACAGCACGTAGCTGGAAAGAATTTGTTAAGGAACAACGTATACACAGCGATCATAAATTATACGAAAGTGATATCAACGCAGTGTTTCGAAGTCTAGAAGAAAATTATCTAGGTCGAGATGCTCCGAAACTAAATGTAGCGTTTTTTGACATTGAGGTGGACTTTGATCCAGAACGTGGCTATAGCACTCCAGAAGATGCTTTCATGCCAATCACCGCGATCGCTGTTCACCTACAATGGTTAGACACACTGGTATGTCTTGCTGTTCCGCCAAAGACCTTGACCATGGATCAGGCAACTGAACAGGTTAAAGATTTTCCTAATACTATCTTGTTTGAAACAGAAGCAGAAATGCTAGACATGTTTCTCAATCTAATTGAAGATGCCGACGTATTAAGTGGCTGGAACAGCGAAGGATACGATATTCCTTATACTGTTAATCGTATCACTAAAGCATTGAGTAAAGAAGATACACGCAGAATGTGCTTGTGGGGTCAGATGCCCAAGAAACGAGAGTATGAGAAATATGGAAAAAAGGCTATTACTTATGACCTCATTGGTCGTGTTCATCTGGACAGTCTCGAACTGTACCGCAAGTACACCTATGAAGAACGTCACTCATACAGACTGGATGCTATTGGAGAGATGGAGGTAGGCGAAAGTAAAACTGTTTACGAAGGTACGCTAGATCAACTTTACAATAATGACTTTCGTAAGTTTATCGAATACAACAGACAGGATACTGCTCTGCTAGATAAGTTAGACAAAAAGTTAAAGTTTATCGATTTAGCAAATTCAATTGCTCACGAAAATACAGTATTGCTACAAACCACAATGGGTGCTGTGGCTGTAACTGAGCAAGCGATTGTGATCGAAGCACATCACCGGGGAATGATTGTTCCGAGTCGTCCAAGACGCGATGAAGATGAGAATACTCAGGCAGCAGGTGCTTATGTAGCTTATCCTAAAAAAGGACTACATGATTGGATCGGATCGATGGATATTAATAGTTTGTATCCAAGTGTGATTCGTGCCCTGAATATGGGTCCAGAAACAATCATAGGTCAATTACGACAAGAATATACACAGGCAGAAATTGATGCCAAGATGGCCAAGGGAGATAGCTTCGCAGCAGCGTGGGAAGGTAAATTTGGTGCCAACGAATACGAATTTGTTATGAACAAAGATCGTAGTCATGATATTACCATCGAATGGGAAAACGGCGAGACTGATGTCATGAGTGGAGCACAGATTTACGATCTGATGTTCAATGGCGGTAAACCCTGGATGTTGAGTGCTAATGGCACTATCTTTACACACGAGTTCGAAGGCGTTATTCCAGGTTTGTTAAAGCGTTGGTATGCCGAACGAAAAGACATGCAGAAAAAATTAAAAGAAGCAATTGATGCTGGAAATAAAATTGAAGAAGAATACTGGGATAAACGCCAATTGGTCAAGAAGATTTTGCTTAATAGTCTGTATGGGGCAATTCTCAATGCCGGTTGTAGATTCTTCGACAAACGTATTGGACAGAGTACCACATTAACCGGTCGATCTATCGCTCGTCACATGGCTGGTAAGATTAATGAAGTTATTACTGGCGAATTTAATCATGTGGGCAAGGCAATCATTTATGGTGACACAGACTCTGCATATTTCTCCGCGTATCCCAGTCTAAAAGTTGACATTAATAAAGGAATAATCCCTTGGGATAAAAATACAGTAGTACAACTATATGATACTGTTGCCGCCGAAGTTAACTCAACATTCCCACAGTTTATGAGTGATGCTTTTCATTGTCCAAAAAGCCGAGGAGAAGTTATCCGAGCAGGTCGAGAGTTTGTTGCTGTCAAAGGCATTTACATGACCAAGAAGCGTTATGCTATTTTATATTACGATAAAGATGGCAAAAGACAAGATGTAAATGGTAAAGAAGGCAAGATCAAAGCCATGGGGTTAGATCTGAAACGTAGTGATACTCCCGAATTCATGCAAAACTTTCTTAGTGAAATTTTATCCAAGGTACTTAATGGTACAGGAGAAAAAGAGATCCTTGAAATGATTAGCACATTCAGAACTGAATTTAAAGCCCGCCCAGGTTGGGAAAAAGGTAGTCCAAAACGTGCCAACAACATTGCCGAGTATCAAGAAAAAGAAAAGAAAGCAGGCAAGGCAAATATGCCAGGGCATGTACGTGCTGCTATTAATTGGAATACACTAAAGCGTATGAACGGTGACAAGTATAGCATGGGTATTGTTGATGGTATGAAAGTTATTGTGTGCAAAGTCAAGGCAAATCCCCTGGGCTATACATCGGTAGCGTATCCAGTTGATGAAATGCGATTGCCTAAATGGTTCCAAGAATTACCGTTCGATCACGCCGAAATGGAGACTGTTATTATTAATAATAAACTTGATAATCTTATCGGTGTTCTTGACTGGGATCTTAGTAGCACTACAGAAACTAACACGTTTGGCAAATTATTTGATTTTTGAACAAAATAAATTTGACAAATAATCTAAATCTAAATAAACTATTACAAAGGAAATTAAAATGAAATCAATTCTTCAAGACATCGTGGCACATACAAACAAATTAGGCTTTCTAAATATTGTTAAAATTACAGGCACAGATGAAAAAACATCAATCGATAGTATGGCAGATGACCGTAGCGTTATTATGTTTGCCGAAACTGCCGTTCCGTACGAAGGTATGATCGGTACGTTTGGTATGCCACAATTGGAAAAACTTCGATATCTTCTCGACGGTAAAGAATATCAAGAAGATGCCAAGATTGAAGTAGTAACCGCAGAACGTAACGGCAATACTATTCCAGTAGGATTACATTTTGAAAATAAAGACGGCGATTTTAAAAACGATTATCGTTTTATGAATCAAGAAATTATTAATGAGAAACTAAAGACTGTTAAGTTCCGCGGTGTTACTTGGCATGTTGAAGTTGCCCCAACAGTGAGTGCTGTACAACGTTTTCAATTCCAAGCAGGTGCTAACACCGAGCATACAACATTCTTGGCCAAAACTGACGGCAGCGATCTAAAGTTTGTGTTCGGTGACGCAGGTAGTCACGGTGGCGAATTTACTTTTGCTACAGGTGTTACAGGTAATCTAAATAAAGGATGGACCTGGCCAGTCGCTAGTGTATTAGCTATTCTTAAAATTACCGATGCCAATAATGCTATGTTGAGTTTCTCAAATGATGGCGCAATGCAGATTACACTGGATAGTGGACTTGCAACTTACAAATATATTATTCCAGCCAACGCATGATCAAAGGTCTAGCAAACGGCGCAGGCATTAAGGTGTCAGGAGGTAATACTTCTGTACCATATGTTAATCAGAATCAAGATAATCCCATACAAGGTATGATACGGGTTTGGGGTACTGATTTACAAGTGTTTAACGGAACTAGTTGGCAACATATAAATTCTTCCTATGCAACAGTCGAATTAGATATGGACACGTTAAATCTATTACAATGGGTTAGAAAGAAAAAGATGGAAGAAGAAGTCTTAATATCATTGCCCAGTGACAATCCTGCTGTTAAAATTGCTAGACAGAATGTTAATCGTGCTAAACAAGCACTTGCTCAGGCACAAGAACAATTAAAAATAACAGAGATATTGACTCAAGATGAATAGACCGCCAGTTAACTTAACACCGTTACAGAAAGATTATGCTGTATATTTGCCAGCTATCAGCTCGTTCTACAGCACTTATATTGCTAAACAGCGTCTAGAAGAATTTGTTCCTAAGGATCGTATCCCTGCAGGATTTGACCGTGGCATTGAAGGTATGAACTTTCTTAATGCTGAAGAAGGATATTTTACTTACAAGTACGGCCTATACTCGGCTGGTCACGCACAGTTAGATATTCAGAAAAGTCTGGTACAAGAAAGTATGATCCAAGATCGCGATCATGCCAATACTATGATACTAGGCGACTCCGGTGGATACCAAATTGGTAAAGGTATTCTAAAGTTTGACTGGCAAGACTTTCAAGGCAAGGCTGCTAATAAAACACGCGATGACATTATTGCATGGTTAGAGCTAACTGCCGACTGGTCGATGATGTTGGATGTACCAATTTGGGCATGTGATAAAAATAATCAAGCACGAACTGGATTAACTAGCCCAGATGATTGTTTACAGAAAACTCGATTCAATAACGAATACTTTTTAACAAATCGTCTTGGTAAGACCAAATGGTTAAATGTGTTACAAGGAAGTGATTGGCATAGCGCACAGACATGGTATGAAGGTGTCAAGGAATTTAGTGATCCTGCTGTCTGGGGTGACAAGGCAGCAGAAGGTTGGGCCATGGGTGGTGTCAATATGAGCAAGATGGACATTACACTAAAGCGCCTCATGATCATGCGCGAAGAAGGAATGCTTACAGGCAAGAACTGGATTCATTTTTTGGGCACAGCACAACTAGACTGGGCTTGCTATCTTACATCAATTCAACGACAACTAAGGAAACATATCAATGAAGAAGTTACCATATCTTTTGACTGCGCCTCACCATTTGTCGCAACAGCACACGGACTCGTCTACACAAACGCAATCCACACAGCAAAAAAGTTCAGTGTTGTTATGGAAAAAGCCCCAGACAACAAAACACTCGCAGGAAGTGATATACCGTTCCCGTTTGAAAGCGAAATTGGCCGCAGGCTCGTAATGGGTGATATTTGTTATTACGACATTGGTGTACGTAAAACAGATGCCGAATTAGGTTTAGATAAAAAAGGTAATCAAATTAAGTTTGATCACCTTAACACTGAACATTATAATGTTGTTCCTAAACTCAATAAGTTAGGCAAAATCCCTAATAAAACTTCCTGGGATAGCTTTGCATATTCTTTATACATGGCACATAATGTTTATTGTCATATTGTAGCAGTGCAAAGAGCCAATCAATATGCTGATATTGAATCTACTAGATTTAAACCAGATTGGCGCTCATGGAAAAAACTTAATACCAAGGAATCTGCTAGCGATCAGTTTAGTGAATGGGTTCCTCGCAATGTATTATATTTCGACCAATTTGTAGAAGAATTATTTAATACGAAAACACTGACCGAAGCAATGGCTCTGCTAGAGCATCCAACTGCCAAGGCATTTTTGATTAGCATAGCAGGTGCTCGTAATACTAGTAATGGACAAAATGATAATACATTCGGCGGATTGTTTGATGTAGAAGAGGTGACCAGAGCAGATGAAATAGATTTAAATGATTCCAACGATGTGGAATTACAGAAATTAACTAATGAATTAGGAGAATAAAATGGCAACAACAAAAACCGTAAACAAGCTCAGTGACAAGCTAACCAAAGTAAACGAGAACTTTTCAATCAACATGTACGACAATGGCTTCATGGTTGAAGTCGGTGGTCGTAATAAGAAAGGCGACTATACCAATGCTAAAATCTTGTGTAGCACGTTGGAAGAAGTACAAGCCTTGGTAGCAGAAGCCTGTACCATGGATCGTGATAGTTAAGGAATAACTCATGAGTAACGTCTATCTTGTTAAACCGCTCGAAAAGAAAAGTGTTGTTTACCACGTAGAAATGTATCGCAATAATGCAGACGGTACTATCAGTTGGTTTAATTTAGATGAAACTTATCGTTGGGGACAAGGCTTTATTGAAGAAGATATGGACTGTAACTTGCCGTGGGAAGGTGATGATATTGCCTATACCAAAGCAGACGTAGGTTGGGGTTGCGAGTTTGAAGATAGCTGCGCCTGCTGGTGGGAATTCAGCGATGACATATCTGAAGAAGAACAAGAGCAAATTAAAGAAGCATACTACGACGGTGGTGCCGGTTGGTTGTATGATGGAGAACATGATTGGCAAGAGGAAGATAGTTCTGTACATATCATAGCACCGTATCAAGTTAGTCTCTGCGACAAAGATGGCAACATAATTGAAGAAAATGTTAAATTAGAAACTAGACCGGTTTAATAGCTGGTTGTGTTTTTTTAGAATAAGTGTTATACTAATATTATGAATAGAGATTATATAACAGGCACAGCAGATAATGTACAATTTTTTACAGGTACGGAAGTAGAACATACTCCTGCTTTTGGAAAAAGAACATTGTTTGTAACAGGATTGCATCCAGTAGAAGAAATTGCGGAGAATCTTCAAGGCTGCGAACATATCTTTTTTGGAGCCAACATGAGCTTCAATCCGCAAAGTCCTATCGAGTGGGATCAATGGCAACATATGATTCAATTCTTTTTGGAAAAAGATTATCTATGTTCGTTAGATGTTCCAATGAGTGCAGTTGAAGAATTTAACGATGGTGGATTAAATGAGTATGACAATTTTATTCCACAGATCAGTGTGCCAATTCCTTACATTAAATTGTGGAACTACAACACAATGATCAAAATTGATGACAAAGATTTTAATGCTACCAATCCCGGTGTGTGGACACATAGTCTGCACGATCTCAAAGATCGCAGTAAGTTTACTGACTGGTCTAAATACAAAAACGACAAAATAATCAAATGACTTCAAAAGCTCAAATAGTTAAAATTAAAACTAATTTTAAAGGTATAACTTTGCCTGCTGCGTCATCGGGAAAATCAGGACAAGCATTTGAAAAAATACTTAGCGATTGTGGTAATCCAGTTGATCCAGGACAGTGTGCAGATTATCCCAAATACGAACTAGAAGTTAAAACTAAAGAGCTAACATCTAGATCTGCAAATGTAGTAGGCACAATGTGCATAGATGATATAATTAAGTTTTCTTATGAGACTAGTCCAATTGCAAAAAAGTTCCAGAAACAATTCAGAGTTAAAACAGAAAATTCCGTAATTGTATCTCAAGAAATTTTTAATTTTTCTCAAGAACATATACAACTTTTAATTAAAGAAGCATATGATATTGTTAGAGAAAAAATAATTGCCGGTGATAGAAGCAATTATATTCCTGGTACAAAATACGGATATTTGGAAAAACGAAGAAATACAGAATCATCTTATATGTTTAGAATATCAGTCGGTGCAATGGCATCGTTAGAAACATCTTCAAAATCAACCTTTGGAAACTTATTTTCATATGAATCATGATCTATCAATGATTTGGGTCACCTTCCGTAAAGAAGGTATTCACATGTATCCAGCAGCAGCAACAGATCCTGCACTGGCTACAGGCGACGAATACGATGTCAGTTTCCTCGGAACTCCACATCGACATATTTTCCACTTTCGTGTTTCTATCCAAGTTTTCCAAGATGATAGAGATATTGAATTTATCCAGTTTAAGCGTTGGCTTGAAAAGTGCTACAGTGATGGCACATTAGAGCTCAACCATAAATCCTGTGAGATGATTGCTCGTGATCTTAACGACATCATCAAAGCAAGATATCCCGGTCGTAAGACTGAGATTGAAGTAAGTGAGGACGGCGAGAATGGCGCTACCCTTATATTTAATAACTCTCTTTAATAAGAAAACAAAATGGCACAACCTGCTTTTATTCAAAAAACCCTACGTATGAAACCAGAAGTTTCTAAAATCTTTGACGATCTAGAGGCCTGGAAAAATCACTGTAGGTTTAATCTACTTCCTTTTAATCCTAGCGATCTTTATCGTAGCAACGATTATCGCAGATTCCAACAAGAGCAAGAATATCTTGAACGCAAAGCTCGTCGAGAAAAAGAAGGTCGGGCAGAACCTGTCAAGACCAATAACTACCGCGAACGGCAAAATTACTAATGCGTAAATTATATTATATGGGTCTAGAGCCATATAAGGCTCGCTATACTCTACAGTTACAGGACTGGAACGAAGCGGTATTCAAACGTCGCGGGATTGATTATGTCATTGTACCTGGTGAAACGCTCAGCAACGATCAAGCCATTGTAACTGGACAAGTATTAGATGCTCACGGTCGTACATACTTTGGTATGAGTCAACTGATGAATTTAGTACGCATGATGAAAGCAGGAGAAATAAACAATGAAGATGTTATCTTTTTCGAAGACATGTTTCAACCCGGAATCGAGAGCCTCCCTTATATCATGGATCAAATTCCAGTTAACTTGCGTCCTCGCATTTTTGTCAGATGTTTGGCTCAGTCTATTGATCCTGACGATTTTGTACACGTTTGGGGTATGTCTACTTGGATGGGTCACTACGAAAAAATGGTCGACTCCTGTGTAGACGGTGTACTGG
>Ga0209085_1000648_pt1 | contig 24607 bp, 23 predicted proteins | sample C_131016_EF_Meta_FD_187310 | JGI IMG/M metagenome (GOLD analysis project Ga0209085, IMG submission 187310) | Freshwater microbial communities from Lake Croche, Canada to study carbon cycling - C_131016_EF_MetaG (SPAdes) (version 2) | ecosystem: Environmental > Aquatic > Freshwater > Lake...
CACAGGCCCCTACACAGCAATTACGCTTATCCCAAATGCGCTCACTTGAAACAGGTCTGCCAGCCTTACGCGCTACTAACACTGGCATTACTGCAGTCTTGGGTGCCGATGGCAAGATACTTGCAGCTCTCCCCGAATTTACTCAAGCAAGTTTAAGCATCCAGGTCCAGCCATATGCAGGTAAGACGCCTTATGTCATTTGGGGTAATTTGCCAATTTTGAGCATTTCCTGCTTCCTACTGATCTGGGGCCTGATTCATCATCGACGTTTTTAGTCATTTTTGACTCTATCTCCTTCTAGCCATGTAAAATCAATGGCTTAGCCAGGTTAATCATGCTTACTTTTCAGCAAATCATTCTCAAACTTCAAGATTATTGGGACCAACAAGGTTGTGCCCTATTGCAGCCCATCGACCTTGAAGTTGGCGCAGGTACATCCCATACCGCGACCTTTCTTCGCGCTATCGGTCCAGAGCCTTGGAAAGCAGCTTATGTACAACCGTCCCGCCGACCTAAAGATGGTCGCTATGGCGAGAATCCAAACCGCCTTCAACATTACTACCAGTATCAAGTTGTTCTAAAACCGGCTCCTGAAAATATTCTGGAGCTCTACCTTGGATCTCTAGCCGCATTAGGTCTTAATCTCCAGGAAAATGATGTGCGTTTTGTAGAAGACGATTGGGAGAATCCCACTCTAGGCGCTTGGGGTTTAGGTTGGGAGGTTTGGTTAAATGGCATGGAAGTGACTCAGTTCACCTACTTCCAACAAGTGGGCGGCTTAGATTGCAAGCCTGTGCTTGGCGAAATTACTTACGGTATCGAACGTTTGGCTATGTATATCCAAAATTGCTCAAATGTTTATGACCTCGTTTGGGCGGACGGAATCTCTTATGGAGATGTGTATCACCAAAATGAAGTGGAGCAATCTTGCTATAACTTTGAACACTCAAATACTGAATTTCTATTTGCAAACTTTGCAAATTATGAGAGTGAAGCAAAACGCTTGATGGAAGTACCGCTTGCTCTGCCGGCCTATGAGATGGTTCTGAAGGCGGCGCATACCTTTAACCTCCTTGATGCTCGTGGTGCTATTTCAGTGACTGAACGTGCAGCCTATATTGGCCGCATTCGTAATCTTTCTCGCTCAGTAGCTCAAGCTTATTTTGAGTCTCGTGAAAAGCTAGGCTTCCCAATGTGCCAACGCCAAACTAAGGCTTAGGCACCCAGATCCCAGTAATCTATTTATGAGCAAAACCAATTTACCTTCTCAGTCTGCTACTTTATTACTTGAAGTATTCACCGAAGAATTGCCTCCTAAGTCACTGCGTCGCTTAGGGGATGCTTTTAGCGAGGGCGTCTTTTCTGTTTTGAAGTCTGCTGGCTTAGCAAATGAATTGTCAAAGACAACTAGCTTTGCTACACCACGTCGCCTAGCAGTTCAAATCAGCAATGTTCTTGATCACGCGCCCGACTATCCAGTACGTGAAAAACTACTCCCAACTAGCATTGCTTTTGATGCTCAAGGAAAAGCTACGCCGCCTTTACTAAAAAAATTAGGAGCGCTTGGTTATGGTGAGATTGATATCGCCACTCTTGAGAAATCTGGTGAAGGTAAAAATGAGGCGCTCTACCTTAATGTGGTTGCCAAGGGTGCAGTACTAGAACACACTGCACAAACAGCACTTGAGCAAACGCTTAGTAAATTGCCGATTGCCAAAATGATGCACTATCAAGTGCTACAGAAAGATGGTCAATTGGCTGATGTTCAATTTGCACGGCCAGTCCACCGCATTATTGCTTTGTATGGCAATAAGACTCTCAACATTAGCAGCTTAGGCATTGATGCAGGCAACCAAACAGAGGGGCATCGCTTCCTTGCACCAGGCAATGTCACCATAGCTACTGCAGATGCTTATGAGAATGAGCTACAAACTAAAGCCAAGGTGGTTCCTGGTTTTAGTCAGCGCAGAGCACAAATTGAAGCAGCACTCTTAAAGGCGGCTGGCAGTGATCTTGTCTTGATGCCTGATAGTCTATTAGATGAAGTGACCGCTCTAGTTGAATGGCCAGCTATTTACGAATGCCACTTTGATCAAGAATTCTTAGAAGTACCACAAGAATGCTTAATTCTCACCATGCAAACTAATCAAAAATACTTTGCATTGACCGATAAGCAAGGGAAATTACGTAATCGCTTCTTAATTGTTTCCAATATTGAAACTACCAAACCAGAGGCCATTGTTTCTGGCAATGAACGGGTTGTACGTCCACGTCTTGCGGATGCCCGTTTCTTTTTCCAACAAGATCAAAAACGTTCTTTAGCTTCGCGTGTTAATGATCTTGGCAAGGTGGTTTATCACAATCAATTAGGTAGCCAGCTAGAGCGCACTAAGCGTGTTCAAGGTCTTGCTGTAGGTATTGCGAAAAAACTTCATGGTGATGAAAAGCTGGTAAGTCGTGCTGCAGAAATTGCCAAGACTGACTTGCTAACTGATATGGTTGGCGAGTTCCCAGAACTACAAGGCATTATGGGTCGCTACTATGCAACACACGATGATGAAAATCCTGAAGTAGCTAGCGCATGTAGTGAGCACTATATGCCCCGCTTTGCGGGTGATTCCCTGCCGCAGACGGCAACTGGAACAATCTTAGCTATTGCCGATAAGCTTGAAACCCTCGTTGGTATTTGGGGTGTCGGACTAGCGCCCACTGGCGATAAAGATCCCTATGCACTGCGTCGTCATGCTTTAGGTATTTGCCGTCTACTCTTGGAAAAGAGTCTCTCTTTGAGTTTGCCCGAGTTAATTGATTTAGCTCGCACACAGTTCTCTCAAAAAGATGTTCAAGTAAAAGCAAATTCTGGTGATATTTATGCATTTATCATCGATCGCTTGCGTGCTTATCTCCGCGATCAGTCCGTCGCTGGCAAGTCATTTACTAGTGCTGAAATTGATGCTGTTCTTAGCCAAGAACCTGCACAAATTAATGACTTGATTGAACGTTTAACTGCTTTACGTGAATTTAATGCTTTGCCTGAAGCAGCTCAACTTGCTGCCGCAAATAAACGGATTAGTAATATCCTCAAGAAAATAGCTACCCCAATCCCAGCAAGCTGCTCTAGCAAGTTATTGCAAATTCCTGCGGAAGCTAGCCTTCACAAAGCTTTAGAGAGCATTACCTCTTCTCTCACTGCCGCCTATGAAAAGCGTCAATTTGTTGAACTCTTAAAAACCCTAGTTGCCCTGAGTACGCCGATTGACCAGTTCTTTGCTGACGTAATGGTGATGGATCCTAATCTAGAGTTACGCGATAACCGCCTAGCTCTTCTGCAACAACTTCACCATAAAATGAATCTCGTTGCCGATCTCGGCAAATTAGCATGAGCTTGAGCTCTTCCAAACTCATTATTCTCGATCGCGATGGCGTGATCAACGAAGATCGCGATGATTATGTGAAATCTATTGATGAATGGGTTCCACTACCAGGCAGCTTAGAAGCAATAGCGCTACTTAATCAAGCGGGCTATCAAATAGCCATTGCTACCAACCAATCTGGCTTATCCAGAGGTTATTTTTCAATTAATGATTTGCATGCGATGCACAGCAAGATGGATAAACTACTGCAGCCATTAGGCGGTCACATTGATAGCATCTTTTTTTGCCCACATGTAGATTCTCATGGCTGTGATTGTCGTAAGCCTGCGCCTGGTCTCTTTAAAGAGATTGCCTTACGTTATAAAAAATTGGACAGTACTCAGCCCCTCTTGGGAGTGCCGATTGTTGGCGATTCCTTGCGCGATCTACAAGCTGGCATTTCCCTCGGCGCTTCTCCCCACTTAGTTCTCACTGGCAAAGGTCAAAAGACGATAGATCAAGGCAATTTACCAGAGGGTACGCAGATTCATGCCGATCTGATGGCATTTGCAAACGCACTCCTTGAAGGCAACGCTTAGAGACAGAATGATCTATTTACGCTCTACCCTCTTTGCTCTATTTCTACTCATCTATACGCCTATTTGGTCAGTGTTATGCATGCTGGCATTTCCTTTTTTGAGTCCAGAAAACCGCTATAGCTTTATCGGCCTTTGGAACAAAATAGTCATTTGGCTTTTGTGGCATCTATGTGGTATCCATTATGAAATTCGAGGCATGCAGCATATGCATGCAGCACTAGATCAACCAGTCGTCATACTTAGCAAACATCAATCTGCTTATGAAACGATTGCTTATATTGCTCTTCTTCCTAAACAGCTTTGCTTCGTTTTTAAACGCGAGTTACTTTGGATCCCATTTTTTGGCTGGGCCTTGGCTTTACTCAAGATGATTCACATTAATCGCTCTAACAAACAAACAGCAGCGCTCTCAGTTGCTAGCCAGGGTCGCAAACGTCTGAGCGAAGGCAAGTGGATCATGCTTTTTCCGGAGGGTACCAGAACACCGAGGGGCTCAACTAAACCTTATCGCAAAGGTGGTGCACGGCTTGCAAGTGCTACAGGTGCATTAGTCATCCCCATTGCACATAATGCAGGTAATTTCTGGCCAAAGAACAGCTTTTTAAAGCGTCCTGGCACAGTGATCTTTTCTATTGGCCCAGCAATTGTTGCTGAGGGAAAATCAGGTGAAGAATTACAACAAGAAGTTGAGGGTTGGATCGAATCTGAAATGCGACTAATTGATCCAAGTGCCTATCAATAAGATTACTTAAGAGGCTAAAACTTTAGCCCACTCAATATAGCGCTCAACTGAAATATCCTGCGCTCTAGCTTTTAGCTCAAGCTCAGTCAAACTCAATCTCTCCGTAAACACTTGTAAATTAGTACGCAGCATCTTTCTTCTTTGAGAAAAAGCTGCAGCAACGACCTGCTCTAAAGCGCTCCACTGAGCGTTGCTTAAATTAAAGTCTTTACGTGGAATCATGCGAACTACCGCAGAATTCACTTTTGGCTTCGGCTCGAAGGCCTCAGGCGGGACCTCCAGAACAAGTTCCATATCGTAACGAGCTTGAAGCATCACAGATAACCTACTGAAATCAGAGCTTCCTGCCTTTGCTACCATCCGCTGTACCACTTCAGCTTGCAACATGAATATTTGTTCATCAATTTGTGGGGCAGCTGAAACAAGATGAAACAATAATGGCGAAGAAATGTTGTAAGGTAAATTACCTACTACCTTACAAAATCCTTTTTTATTAGAGCGATTCCTGGCCCACTCTAGGAAATTAAACTGCAAGGCATCGCCTTCGATGACTGTTAAGCCATTAAGATTTTGTTGCTTCCAATAAGCCACTAGGTCACGATCAATTTCGAGTAGATCGAGTTGATCGAGATTTCTGAGTAAAGGCAATGTTAAAGCGCCAAGCCCAGGGCCAATCTCAATCACATGCATATCTGGGCCAGGATTAATTAAAGCAATAATCGAATAAATAATCCCGTCATCTTGCAAAAAATTTTGCCCAAAACGTTTGCGTGCACGATGCATTACTTAGCTAGCGTTTCTTTTATTAAGAGCGAGTGTATAAGCTAAGCGTAAAGCTTCAAGCATACTGCCAGAATCAGCAATACCTTTTCCAGCAATATCCAATGCAGTTCCATGGTCTACTGAGGTACGAATAATTGGCAAGCCTAAAGTAACGTTTACGCCACCACCAAAGGTGACAAATTTAAACGGGGCTAATCCCTGATCGTGATACATCGCTATAAATGCATCAACATACTCTAGTGCAGCAGCATCAAACATAGTATCCCCAGGGTATGGCCCGGAAACACTGATCCCTTGTTGTTTCGAGGCCTCAATTGCAGGCGCAATCATCTCAATCTCCTCACGCCCCAAATAACCTGATTCTCCAGCGTGTGGATTTAAGCCAGCAACCCGAATCACTGGCTTAGTAATCGCAAACTTTGTGCGTAAATCTTGATTTACGATTTGAATTGTCTCAAGCAAAAGCTTGTAACTTAGGGATGCGGAAACTTCTTTTAAAGGAAGATGGGTGCTTACCAGAGCAACTCTTAAATCCCTCTGAGATTTGATTCCCAAGAAACCAGCAGATAATGGGGCGCAAAGCATCATGACAACATGATACGTATTGCAACGTTGCGCCAAATACTCTGTATGTCCCGTAAAGGGGATGCCTGCACTATTGATCAAACTCTTCTGAACTGGCGCTGTAACCATTGCATCAAATTCTCCTTGAATACAAGCATCACTTGCTCGGTCTAGAAGATTGAGTACATATTGAGCATTGGCTGGATTTAGCACTCCGGATATTGCAGTTGATACAAGTGGAATTGACTCGATCTTAAGTTGATCCGGTACATTTAGATTTGTTTTTAGAGAATCTTTAAATAAGCTTGCATCGCCCAACAAAGTAATCTGCACATTAGACTGCTCGCTCAAGAAGTCGCTTGCTGCGGCCAGAGAAACTTCAGGTCCGACGCCGGCTGGGTCGCCGGTGGTAATTACCAGCTTAACGAGGCGCGGTACTGGCTGAATCATCTACGTTCAAGATTTTGACAGTTGCTGTATCACGTAATTCACGAATCCAATCCTGATAAGCCTGTTCGAATTTTCTTTCACGAATTGTAGCGCGGGCAAACTCTCGCTGCTTTTCTACAGTCAGCTGGGCTTCACGACGCTCTAGCACCTGAATCAAGTGCCAACCAAATTCAGATTTAACTGGATTGCTCACCTCACCAATCTGTAGTCGATTCATTGCCTGCTCAAACTCAGGCACCAAATCTCCAGGACCCATCCAGCCTAAATTACCGCCATTTGGAGCCGACCCATCCTCAGAATATTTTTTAGCCAACTCACCAAAATCAGCAGTCTTAGTACGCACTTGGTCACGATAGCCCTGTAAACGTCTTTCAGCATCTTGATCCGTTAAACCCGGTCTATTTTTCAACAAAATATGTCGTGCCATCGTTTGAGTAATGGCAATATTTTGGGGTGCAGGAGAGGCAACCTCTTGTGATGCACCCTGCTGCTTGACCGGGGCAATAATGATTGCGCGGCGATCTAGAACCTTCAGGACGTGATATCCAGCAGGACTTTTTACAACCACATTAGCTACTTGTCCGCCCCCAGCATTCCGAATAGCCTCATAAAATAATTGTGGCATGCGTTCAGGGGTGCGGTAACCCAAATCCTGAAATTTGATTTTAGGATTTTCTTTTGCTGCGGCAGCGCCAAGCTGTAAAAAATCTACATCACCTTTTGCATCACGCAGCAAGGCCTCAGCCATCTTCTTTGCTTCGGCTTGAGTACTTGTACCAGCAGCTGCATCAACTGGAATAAAAATCTGTGCAACATCAATTTCTTCAGGGCCCCCGTTTACTGGGGGCGCAGAACGCTGTTCGCCACTTCCAGCCATAGCACGCGCGCGATCGGCAATAAAATTATCTATCTCCGCATCTGAAATCTTGATCTGAGTTTCTACTGAACGCTCTCGATAGCGGCTAACAATAATGTCATCACGCAAGGTCTCTTTATAACGCTCAAATGACATACCGGTAGCAATAATCTTAGACCTGAACTCAGCAACACTCAGTTTATTTTTATCAGCGATATCGCTAATAATTTTATTGAGCTCTTTATTGGTGACTAATATTCCTTCTTGCTCAGCATTTTGTAATTGAATTTTTTCAATAATGAGACGATCTAAAACAACTTGCCGCAAACTGACAGCCTCAGGCAACTTAGCGCCCTGCTTCTGAAGAGAGATAATTCGATCGTCAATTTCTTTGCGAGTTACATAACCTGTATTCACTACTGCAGCAACGCCGTCAATATTACGAATCTTCCCGTCTGATAGATTACCAGTCTTCAGGGAATCTTGAGAGTAAGCTGTGCCAGCAAGCGCCCCCAAAAGAAGGGCGGCAGTCACAGTCTGTTTCAAGTGATTCCTATAAAACATCATTGATAGTTTTCATATATTGAAGGTGGAATAGGCTTCGAAGTAGGCATATATCCAGGGACATTTAGCTTCATGATATCAACCGGACCACTGCCGGCACTAGCAAAGCCCCTAAATTCGATTTGGAAAAGCACCTGAGTGGTGGTTAGCACTGAAGTATTCACTATCTGAGAATATGCGCCACGTAAGGTCCAGCAATCTCTTGTCCACTCAAAGCCCACCAAAGTATTTAAAGTTTTGGTGCTTAAAGCGTCATAACCCCATCGTCCCAATACAGATACTTCACGGCTTAGAGGCCATTGTCCGGAGATATTGTACTGATCAGTGGTAGTTGCAGATGGAGTGAAGGTTTGATTATTTTGCACTGATGCTTGGACTGGTGGCGACCACACGTTACGGTATCCAAAATTCAGGCTTCTGCCAAGAGTAGGCCTCCAACTTCCCCCCACTGTAGTTTGCACAAAGCGATTGAGCTGGGTGTTGTACTGACCAAACATATCAGCACTAAGATTGCCCAGTAAGCGAACAGAGCCTGAGCCTAAGGTATCAGAGTAAGTCGTGGGATTAGTAATGTTGCCGTTTAGGCCAACTTTTTGGCCCGTGAATTGTTGCTGTTGTGCCAGAGTTACGCTAGCTCGCTCAACACCAGTATTGGCTTCAATCATTCTACTAGTCATACCTAAGGTTGCCGCATTTCTGTCGGCAATGCGATCATTACCAACGAATGTATTTTCAGTAAAAATTTGAGATACACCAAAACCCCCATCTGCCGTATCAAAAATTGGCGTCTGCGCTTGACTTTGATATGGTGTGTATACATAAAATGCTCGTGGCTCCATAGTAAGCAACATGTCACGCCCAAAGAATCCTTTCAGCTCGGTAGCATCCCTCTCAAATGCCATACCCGAGTCCAAACTAAATGTAGGAATGGTGAAGCCTTGAACTGGGGCCACCCCAACAGTATTAAATGGAGTTGCGTTATAGCTATTTGATTGGAAACTCATCTTGGGCGTAAGGTAATAACCTGGCATAACTTGGGGTAAAGCCATCGCTCCTTTCACTACCGTTCTATCGGCCTGACTATAAACGCCTGGTGCAGTAGCAGCTATATGCCCCTGAATGTTATAAGCAAACCGCGTGAAGTCTGTAGAAAAAGAAGTTGCGGGGCCGCTAGGTAAAGTTACATACTTACCACTAGCATCTGTTGCAGTAGGAGTGAGGCGATTATTGTAAGCGGCAGTAATATTTGGCAAAACGTTATAGGGTGACTGCACGGTAACTGTAGGATCTGGTTGCAGTGTTTGGAAGGTCAATGCTCTGGCGGACACATTCCAATTGCTTAAGCTTCCCGCAAGCCCCTTAGTCGTTCCTACCTCCTGGCGAAACTGATTGGTTACCGCCCCCGCAATACTTTGTGAAAATTGTGTTGGGTATAAGTTATCCGAAACCCTAGCAACGTTGGCATAGCCCGACCATGATCCAGGTAGAGGTAAGCCACCAAACCCAATGCCACCATCAAAAACTTGTCGTTGCTGCCAGTCGTATTTCCAGCGATCGGTACCAGTTTGCTTGTCGTATGGTAAAAACTCACCGGCAAGAGTCCCAGCATATTTTGTATCTAAGAAACGATACTGCGCACCCAACATCACCCCCCGATAATTCATATAACGAGGCAATAAAAGTAAATCGCGATTTGGTGCAATATTCACATAATAAGGCTGCGTAATATCAAGGCCATTGTTTGAGCTGTAACCTGCAACCGGAGCCAAAAAACCAGTGCGGCGCTGCCCACCTGTCGGCGCCGTGAAATAAGGGATATAAGCAATTGGTACGTCAAAAAACCGCATAACACCATGCGTTCCAACCATCTCCTTTTGCTCGTTATCGATTTCCAGATTACTGACCGTGAAATACCAGTCCATATTCTCTGGAGTACAGGTCGTATAGGTTGCCTTATCAAAGACAAAAAAGTCAGGGCTCTCGATTGTTAATTTTTTTGCTCTGCCACTTCCACGACTATCGCGCAGTTCGTAATTAGGTGTCTCCATGAAACCTTCACGTGCATCGACTTTAAATTGTCCGCTAGGCCCCTTAAACACAACGTTTCCTTTAGAAAGTTCTGCGTTACCAATCAAATCAGCAATATCGGTATCAGGGTCATAGGCAATCTCATCTGCTTTAAGAACTGCGCCATTGCGACGAATTTGCGCGCGACCTTTCAAATGCATATCACGATTCACTTCACCATCAATTGCATCGCTAGAGGTAAATGTCAACGATTTACCATCTTCAATGGCCTTACCTACGCGCAGCTGATCATCTAATTTCAATATGGTCACGTTGCCACGGTCTGGTAATAAAACGGTATTGGGATTCGACTGTGAAACTGAGGGTAATGGAGCAGGCGCCTGCGCCCAAATCGGCAGTGCGAGTTGAAGCAATGCCCCACCCATGATGATGCGCGGGGTTATAGCTAAAAAAAGAGGGGCGCAAAGGCCGGCGCAACGGCGATAATGACTCATGGATCTAGACCAGCCTTATTATACGAATCGACCATGACTGACTCTCGCCTAAAGACCCTCCGCAGCTGGCTAAAAGCCCTAGAGCCTAGCTGGCAATTAGATCTTGACACTTTGGCTCCCGCCTCAGCAGATGCCAGCTTTAGACGCTATTTCCGAATTCAGTCCAAAAAGCACAATTGTGGGACCTTAATTGTGATGGATGCGCCTCCTGAGCACGAACCTTTAGATGCTTTTATTCAGGTCGATTTATTACTTTCTACTGCAGGGTTAAATGTTCCAAAAATCCTCGAAAAAAATATTGTTGAGGGCTTTCTTTTATTAAATGATTTGGGCACCAAGACCTATCTCGCAGAACTCAATAGTGAAACTGCAGATCATCTGTACAAAGATGCAACTCATGCTTTAGTACAAATGCAACTGGCTAGTAAGCCAGATGTGCTGCCAAATTATGATCAAGCGCTACTGCAAAGAGAGCTTGATTTATTTCCCGAATGGTATTTGAAGAAGCATCTTCATATTCAATTAAATGATCTTCAGCAAACCCAGCTTCATAAAGCTTTTGAGTTGATTGTTGAAAACAACCTAGCACAAGCAAAAGTCTATGTTCATCGTGACTACCATTCACGAAATTTAATGGTGACCGAAAAAAATAATCCAGGCGTGATCGATTTTCAAGATGCCGTTTATGGCCCTATTACTTATGATGCTTCCTCTTTATGGCGTGACGCGTATATAGCTTGGCCTGAAGAGCGTGTCATTGACTGGGTTATTAAACTCTGGGAGGAGGGCCGCAAAGTTGGCCTCCCAATGCCCAATGATTTCGGTCAGTTCTATCGTGATTTTGAGTGGATGGGTTTGCAACGCCATCTTAAAGTCCTTGGTATTTTTGCAAGGCTGTTTCATCGTGATGGTAAAGATGGCTATCTCAAAGATATCCCTTTAGTTTTAGAGTACGCCATTGCAACTGCAAATCGTTATATTGAGTTAAAACCCTTGGCACGCATTTTGGAGTCAACCCGCCAAGGCAAAGAATGATGAACAAATACAGTTCTCTTCCTTGCTTCCTCCTAGCTGCCGGCAGAGGTGAGCGGATGCGTCCACTCACTGATAACTTACCTAAGCCCTTGCTCACAATTCAAAATAAGTCCTTACTAGCATGGCATCTTGAAGCCCTTGCTCTGTCAGGCGTTCAAAAGGTTGTGATTAATCATGCTTGGCTTGGTGAAAAAATTGAAGAGAGTCTGGGAGATGGCCATCAATTTGGTCTCAGCATTAAATACTCCCCAGAAGCTAATGCTCTGGAAACAGCAGGAGGGATCTGCCAAGCACTCCCCCTACTTTCACCGGAAGACTATTTTTTGGTGATCAATGGCGATGTATTTGCCCCAAATCTAGCAATCAAAGCTCTTTTGGAAGAAGGTTCAAAACTTCGAAGCAGCCCTAAAAAAATGTTGGCTCACCTTTTAATGGTTCCAAACCCCGTTCAGCATCCAAATGGTGATTTCTTCCTCAAAGACTCCATAGTCAGCACTAATACATCAGCAGGGGCAGAAAGACTTACTTTTTCTGGCATTGGCATTTACCATAAGGACCTTTTCAGAGAATTAGAAATGGGTGCCCCAATCAAACTTGCGCCCCTTTTGATACAGGCCATGGAGCAAAATAAAGTGTCTGGTGAAAAATATACCGGTCCGTGGCACGATGTAGGAACTCCACAACGCTTACAAGAGCTCAATGCAGCTTATGAATAATAAGACCTATCAAGAACGCAGAAATGCGCTAGCAAAACAAATTCACGCTAAATCTAGTGGTGGTATTGCTGTTATTTCTACTGCACCTGAGCTAGCTCGTAATCGCGATAGCGAATTTCCCTACCGTCATGACAGTGATTTCTTTTATTTAACCGGCTTTGAGGAGCCGGGAGCAACCTTAGTTATGGAAGTCAAAAGTAGTGGCAAAGACTACAAACTTCAATCCCACTTATTTTGCAGGCCAAAAGATCCTGAACGAGAAATTTGGGATGGTATTCGTCTTGGGCCTGATGCTGCACCCACAGTACTTGGTGTTGAGTTTGCGCATAGCAACCAAGAGCTTGATAACAAGTTAGGCGAACTGTTAGCTAATCAAGATGCGGTTTATATTCGTTTAGCGGAAAGCGCAGAAGCAGATCGGCGCTTACGTCACTGGATGAAGAAGGTTCGCGGACAAGCTCGTGCTGGAATTAATCCACCCTCAGAGTTACATGATGTAGAAGCACTTATTCATGAGATGCGCCTCTTCAAAGATGCTCATGAGATTGAGACTATGCGCCGTGCTGCAGCCATCTCTGCACGAGCCCATATTCGAGCAATGCAAATGTGTAAACCTGGCTTGCGTGAATATCAACTTGAAGCAGAATTACTTCATGAGTTCCGCAATAGCGGCGCACAAAGTGTTGCCTATAACAGCATTGTTGCTGGAGGTGCAAACTCATGCATCCTGCACTACAGAGCTGGATCAACCGAATTACGCAGTGGTGACCTTTGCTTAATTGATGCAGGCTGTGAGCTCAATGGATATGCATCTGATATCACACGCACTTTTCCAGTGAATGGCAAATTTACAGGGCCTCAGCGCGCACTCTACGACATCACCCTCGCTGCACAAGAAGCAGCAGTTGCAATGACCAAGCCAGGAAACACATTTATGCAACCCCACGAGGCGGCACTTAAAGTGCTCACCCAAGGACTGCTAGATGAAAAGCTATTGAAACTTTCAGATTTTGGCTCGCTTGAAAATGCCATCGAGACTGGTGCTTATCGCCGCTTCTACATGCACCGCACCTCCCATTGGCTGGGCATGGATGTGCATGATGTTGGCTCTTATCGCGAACAAAGCAACGGCCCCTCTAATGAGGAGAAGCCTTGGCGCATTCTCAAAAGTGGAATGGTCATCACAATTGAGCCAGGCTTATATGTAAGACCTGCGGATGATGTTGATGAGGCTTTCTGGAATATTGGTATACGCATTGAGGATGATGCAGTCATTCATGATGCTGGCTGTGAATTAATCTCTCGTGGCGTGCCAGTGAAGACTGATGAGATCGAAGTCATTATGAAAAGCGCCTAAACCTAAATAATGATTTCATCTAGTTGTGACATCTTGATTCAGGGCGGCGGGCCGGTTGGACTTGCTTGTGCTGCATGGACTTTGCAAAAGTTTCCGGAAGCAAAAGTCATCCTGATCGATCGAAACCCCGTCAATGATGCTGATCTGGTCGCAGCTGATAGTCGAGGCATTGCTCTTTCTCATGGTAGCAAACTACTACTCGATACGATTCATGCTTGGCCTGCTGAAAGTGCCGATATTCATCGTGTGCATGTTTCACAAGCGGGTCGCTTTGGTCGCGCGCTGATGACGCGAGAAGAGCTTGGTCAAGAGGCTTTAGGACATATCATTCGCTATCGTGATATTCACATGACATTACGGCAAGCACTAAGATCAATTCAGAATAAAAGCCCTCATTTTATTTGGCAACACCTCAACAAAGAAGATGAGCAGACCGGGATCAACGCCAGATGCATTGTGCACGCCGAGGGTGGCTTATTTAAAAACCAAGACTGGGTTGAATCTGGTCGCGACTATGGACAATCAGCTCTGGTAGGATTAGTTGAGGTAGACAGTGCCTCACCTCATCAAGCTTGGGAGCGCTTTACATCTGAGGGGCCTTTAGCAATTCTTCCAAGTCATTATGGTGCCAATATTTTGAATCTGGTTTGGTGTGGAACCCCTGAGTCTTCACAGCACCGTTTGCAATTAAGTGATGCTGATTTTCTAAGCTCATTGCAAAGCGAATTTGGCTCACGTATTGGACGGTTTCTCAAAATTCAAGATCGTCGTTTGTTCGAGTTAGGCCTAAATTACCGCAAAGAAATTACTAAAGATAATGAAGTATGGATTGGCAATGCTGCTCAAGCTTTACACCCCGTTGCAGGACAGGGGTTAAATTTAGGATTGCGGGATGCTTTCTTGCTGGCTGAAAAGTTAGTTGAGGCATTTTCAGGGGCAGCAGAAAACCAAACTCCAGCAAATATTCAAAATGCATTGGAGAGTTACGCGCAAAGTCGCAAAGTGGATCGCACCACCACCATTGGCCTTACAGACTTCATGGCTAGGGTATTTACTTCAAATCTAGCTCCAATAGTGATGGCTCGTGGACTGGCTTTATCGGCCCTTCAGTGGCTTCCACCAGTTAAAACAGCCTTGGCTCGCCAGATGATGTTCGGTAGGCGCTAAAGGGCTTAAAGGGCCTTTCAAATCTCAGCATTCTTTGATTCATGGGAATCAAGCAATTTGCCTAAAAATTAGGCAAATTTGGACCTCTTTGTGCTAAAGTGTCATGCTCTGCGCAAGACTCAGCTCAATAGATGAAGATCGGTCCCCACCTCCTCGCAAATAGACTATTTGTAGCCCCTATGGCTGGGGTTACTGACCGTCCATTTAGACAGCTTTGCAAGAAACTAGGGGCCGGCTACGCCGTCTCAGAAATGGTGGCTTCTAATGCCCTACTTTGGAAAAGCGAAAAGACTCAACGTCGCGCAAATCATGTTGGGGAATTCAAACCCATCGCCGTGCAAATTGCAGGCGCAGATCCTGCCATGATGGCTGCTGCGGCAAAAATGAATGTAGACCATGGCGCACAAATTATTGATATCAATATGGGTTGTCCCGCAAAAAAGGTTTGTAATGTCGCTGCGGGTTCAGCCTTATTAAGGGATGAGCCTTTAGTCCAACAAATTTTAGAGGCGGTAGTTAAAGCCGTTGGTACCGGACCAGATGCAGTGCCAGTCACTTTAAAAATTCGTACGGGCTGGGATCGTGAACATAAGAATGCAATCGAAATTGCACGTCTTGCAGAACGCTCTGGCATCTCTATGCTGACCGTTCATGGTCGCACTAGAGCAGATCTTTATCATGGCGAAGCAGAATATGAAACGATCAGTGCTGTAAAAAATAATGTGCAAATTCCAATTGTTGCTAATGGTGACATCAATAGCCCAGAGAAGGCAGAGTCTGTTTTAAGGATTACTGGTGCCGATGCCATCATGATCGGCCGTGCTGCACAAGGCCGTCCATGGATCTTTCGCGAGATTAATCATTACCTAGAGACTGGTGGTAGGCTGCCAACTCCTGAAATTAATGAGATTCAAGACATCATGAATACTCACTTACTGGATCACTACGAATTTTATGGCGAATATATTGGCCTACGAACAGCGCGTAAGCATATTGGCTGGTACTGCAAAGGTTTGCGTGATTCGCATGCATTCCGCCAACGCATGAATACTGCTGATGATTGCAAAACTCAATTACAGATGGTCAATGATTATTTTGATGAGATGAAATCTCATTCTGACCGTTTACTTTTCTTAGAAGCGGCATAGCTTTCAACTAAGTTATAGCCTAATTATTTTGTTTTTTAGATTTGAATATTATGACCAATAAACATCCCATTACCGAGTGCATTGAAACCCAGCTACAGAGTTATCTGAATGACCTCAGAGGCACACCCCCGACAGATATCTATCAAATGGTATTGGCAGTAGTAGAAAAACCCATGCTTGAATTAGTCATGCAGCATGCTAAACAAAACCAATCTTTGGCTGCTCAGTACCTTGGCATCAACCGTAATACCTTGCACAAGAAACTCGTCGAACACCATTTGCTGAAATAAACCATAACATTACACAACTGATTTCTAAGCTATTTATTAAACCTTTCGAAAATTATGATCCGTACAGCCCTAATCTCCGTCTCTGATAAAAATGGTATTGTGCCCTTCGCTAAAGCCCTTCACGCACAAGGCATCAAACTGATTTCAACTGGTGGCACCGCAAAACTTTTAGCAGAAAATAATCTACCAGTTGTCGAAGTTTCCTCTTTGACCAAATTCCCCGAGATGTTGGATGGCCGTGTAAAGACACTCCACCCAATGGTGCATGGTGGACTCTTAGCGCGTAGGGACTTCCCTGATCATATGGCAGCTCTGAAAGAGCACGGCATTGATACGATCGATATGTTGGTGATCAACCTTTACCCATTCAATGAGACAGTCGCTCAAGAAAGCTGCTCATTCGAAGACGCAGTAGAGAACATCGATATTGGTGGTCCAGCCATGTTACGTGCTGCAGCAAAAAATCATCAAGATGTTACTGTATTGATTTCGCCTGAAGACTATGCCCCAGTATTGACAGAGATGAAGGCGAATAAAAATATTGTTTCTTATAAAACTAACTTGGCCCTAGCCAAGAAAGTATTTGCACACACAGCACAATATGATGGCGCAATTGCAAATTACCTTTTTGCATTAGGTGATGACTTAGACCATAAAGCTCGCTCCGCATATCCAAAAACACTGCATCTTGCTTTTGAAAAAGTTCAAGAGATGCGTTACGGCGAGAACCCGCATCAATCTGCAGCATTCTATAAAGATATTGATCCAGTAGATGGCGCACTTGCCAATTACAAACAATTACAAGGCAAAGAGTTGTCTTACAACAATATCGCCGATGCTGATTCTGCTTGGGAATGCGTTAAGAGTTTTACGGATAACATAGGAGGGGCTGCTGCTTGCGTCATTATTAAACATGCGAACCCTTGTGGCGTAGCTGTTGGTGCAAGCCCTCTGGAGGCCTATCAGAAGGCTTTCAAAACTGATCCGAGCTCCGCCTTTGGTGGAATCATTGCTTTTAATGTTCCGTGTGATGGCGCTGCCGCCCAAGAAATCTCGAAACAATTTGTCGAGGTATTGATTGCTCCGAGTTTTAGCGATGAGGCAAAAGTAATCTTTGCTGCCAAACAAAATGTACGCCTCTTAGAAATTCCACTTGGTACGGCCTTTAATACTTTTGATTTCAAACGCGTTGGTGGTGGGTTACTTGTGCAATCACCTGACTCTAAGAATGTCCTCCAAAGCGAAATGCGTGTTGTAAGCCAAAGACAGCCTACTCCAAGCGAGATGAATGACATGATGTTTGCATGGCGTGTTGCCAAGTTTGTGAAATCCAACGCAATTGTGTATTGCGCCAATGGCATGACGCTTGGAATTGGTGCGGGTCAAATGAGTCGCGTTGACTCAGCGCGGATGGCAAGCATTAAAGCTGAAAATGCTGACCTCAGCCTTAAGGGCTCAGCCGTAGCAAGCGATGCTTTCTTCCCATTTCGCGATGGTCTAGATGTTGTAGTGAATGGTGGTGCAAGTTGTGCAATTCAGCCTGGTGGCAGTATGCGCGATGACGAGATCATTGCAGCAGCCAATGAGCATGGTATTGCCATGGTCTTTACTGGCACACGTCACTTCCGTCATTAAGAACCTATGCGTTGGATTGGCATCGACCCAGGTTTACGTACCACCGGTTTCGGAGTCATCGATGTTGATGGTCAGAAACTCACTTACGTAGCCTCTGGGACGATTGAGAGTGGTGATCCCGCTAAAGGCTTACCAGAACGCTTGGGCACTCTTTATGCTGGTGTAAAAGAAGTTCTAGAGGCCTACAAACCAGAATCTGCTGCGATTGAAGAAGTTTTCTTGAACGTAAACCCGCGCTCGACACTCATGCTTGGTCAAGCCAGAGGTGCCGTGATTGCAGCACTAGTGTCTGCAAAACTTCCAGTTGCTGAGTACAGCGCCTTAAGAGTGAAGCAAGCGATTGTGGGTACAGGCCGCGCTGCTAAACCACAAGTACAAGAAATGGTGAAGCGCTTACTACGTCTTAACCGAGCACCAGGCACAGATGCATCAGATGCCCTGGGAGTCGCTATCTGCGCAGCACATCATGCACAAATTCCAAAAGCAATTACTGCAGCTTTAGCCCCAAAAAAGCGGGGCAAATAAAAGTGTCTAGGCACATTACAGGTTAAGATCTTTACATGATTGGTCGCATTCAAGGAATCCTCGTTTCAGTTCATCCGCCTCGGCTCTTAGTAGATTGCCAGGGTATTGGCTATGAAGTGGATGTGCCAATGAGTACCTTGTATCAATTACCCCAAGCAGGTCAAAAAATTACCCTTCTCACTCATTTCCAAGTACGTGAGGATGCTCAACAACTTTTTGGCTTTGCCACGGAGACTGAGCGCGAAGCATTTAGACAGCTCATCAAGATTAGCGGCGTTGGCTCTAGAACTGCATTAGCCGTTCTATCTGGTATGAGTGTGAATGAGCTAGCTCAAGCAATTGCCTTACAAGAATCAGGACGCCTGACCCAAGTGCCCGGTATTGGTAAGAAAACTGCTGAACGTCTTTGTCTTGAACTCAAAGGTAAGCTGGCCCCGGATCTTGGTATCACTGCCGAAGGAAAACCTCAGGCTATTGAAGCTAGCAGCGAAGTATTGCAAGCGCTTTTAGCTTTAGGCTATTCAGAAAAAGAAGCTCTTTTGGCGCTTAAGCAAATCCCTCCAGATACCTCGGTTTCTGATGGCATTCGGATGGGACTGAAATATCTATCTAAGCCCTAAGTAGATAAACAGCACTACACTTGCAGTATGGCAATTCATACAGACGACCTAAGCTCTATTCCTGAAGATCTACCGGAAGGTAATGACCGTATTGTGAGTGGTGCAGTAGGCAACTCTGAAGCCGTATTTGAGAGAGCACTACGCCCTAAACAACTCGATGAATATGTTGGTCAAACGAAAGCCCGCGCCCAATTAGAGATTTTTATTAGCGCTACTAGAGCCCGCCAAGAAGCCTTGGATCACGTTCTCCTCTTTGGCCCTCCGGGGCTTGGTAAAACAACTCTTGCCCACATCATCGCTAGAGAGCTTGGTGTTAACTTGCGCCAGACTAGTGGCCCAGTTCTCGATAGACCGGGTGATCTTGCTGCCTTGCTTACTAATTTAGAAGCCAATGATGTGCTCTTCATTGATGAGATTCATCGCCTCTCTCCAGTGGTTGAAGAAATTCTCTATCCAGCGCTTGAGGACTACAGCTTAGACATCATGATTGGTGAAGGTCCTGCAGCACGTAGCGTCAAAATTGATCTCAAACCATTTACTCTAATTGGCGCAACAACACGTGCTGGTATGCTCACCAACCCATTGCGTGATCGATTTGGCATTGTGGCAAGACTTGAGTTCTATACCACCGAAGAACTTACCAAAATTATCAATCGCTCAGCCAGCCTACTCAAGGCAGATATTGATCCAGAGGGCTCAGTAGAAATTGCTAAACGTGCGCGCGGCACTCCGCGTATTGCCAATCGCTTACTCAGAAGGGTTCGCGACTATGCAGAAGTTAAAGGTACCGGCACGATTACCAAGGCCATGGCTGATGCTGCACTCAAGATGCTTGATGTTGATCCAAGTGGCTTTGATGTGATGGATAGAAAGTTACTTGAAGCTATATTACATAAATTTGATGGTGGTCCTGTAGGTATTGACAACTTGGCAGCAGCGATTGGGGAAGAACGCGATACGATTGAAGATGTCTTAGAGCCCTACCTGATTCAGCAAGGCTATTTACAAAGAACTTCAAGGGGAAGAGTGGCGACGCGCCAGGCCTATGAGCACTTTGGCTTAACGCCACCAAGTGGTAACGCCAGCTTAGATATTTAAGCTAGCGTTACTTTTGCAAACTTGCGCTTACCAACTTGCACTACGTAAGTTCCTGCTTCAATCCTTGCTTGCTTATCACTAATAGTCGCACCATCCATTTTCACGCCGTTCTGCTCGATGTTGCGAATAGCTTCTGATGTGGATGGCGCCAATCCAGCAGCCTTTAGAAGATTAGCGATTCCCATTGGGGCACCAGAAAGATTTACTGCTGGAATATCATCTGGTACACCACCTTTTGCGCGATGGTTAAAGTCTTCCAGAGCTTTTTCAGCAGCGGCTTGCGAATGAAAGCGTGCCACGATTTCTTGTGCGAGCAGTACTTTGCAATCTTTTGGATTACGACCTGCAGCCACTTCTTGCTTCATTAAATCGATTTCAGGCATCGGGCGGAATGACAGTAATGTGAAGTAATCCCACATCAAATCGTCTGAGATGCTCAAGAGTTTTCCAAACATATCGCTAGCAGACTCACTAATACCAATATAGTTTCCTTTGGACTTACTCATTTTCTCAACGCCATCCAGACCAACCAAGAGCGGCATAGTCAAAATACACTGAGGCTCTTGGCCATACTCGCGCTGGAGTTCACGACCAACTAAGAGATTAAATTTTTGATCTGTACCGCCCAACTCTAAATCACTCTTCAGGGCAACAGAGTCATAGCCCTGCATTAGTGGATACAAAAACTCATGAATAGAAATAGGCACGCCATTACGATAGCGCTTGGTAAAGTCATCGCGCTCGAGCATTCTGGCAACAGTATGTTTGGCAGCCAGCTGAATCATGCCGCGTGCACCTAATGGATCACACCATTCACTGTTGTAACGCACTTCTGTCTTAGAGGGATCAAGCACCATGCTCGCCTGACGATAGTAAGTTTCTGCATTGACCGCAATCTCTTCTGCGGTCAATGGTGGACGGGTTGCATTGCGACCTGATGGATCACCAATCATGCTGGTGAAGTCACCAATCAAGAAAATGACCGTATGGCCTAAATCTTGCAACTGACGCAATTTATTCAGAACCACCGTATGCCCTAAATGAATATCGGGCGCAGTTGGATCTAAACCTAACTTAATCCTTAGCGGGGTCTTCGTAGTCTGGCTACGAGCCAATTTTTGAACCCAATCAGCCTCAACTAATAGCTCATCACAGCCACGTTTAGTAACTTCGAGTGCCGCAAAGACTTCAGGGGTCAAAGGATATTTTTGTTCTGGTTTAGCCGTCATACTGATTCGGATGCTGATACAGTTATTTAGTATTTCAATTGTTAAGCATAATTGTCGCATTCCTGAGAACTAGATGAACAAACCGCACCCCCTCTACATTGGCCTCATGTCTGGTACTAGCCTAGATGGGATTGATGCCGTTCTCGCCAAGATTGGGCCCAATGGAGAAGCTAGCACCCAGGCTGCTGTGAGCGCGCCCTTTAGTACCGAGCTTCGCAATGCCCTTTTTGAACTGCAAAGCCCTGGCGCTAATGAGCTTCACCGTGAGAAACAGGCAGGAAATGCCTTGGCTTTGGCCTATGCAGAAGCTGTAAGCAGGCTCCTCAAAAAAGCCAATTTACAGCCTTCTGATATTGCTGCGATCGGCGCCCATGGTCAAACCATTCGTCACCAGCCCCACCTTGGGGATATGGCCTATACCCATCAAACCCTCAATGCCGCTCTTTTGGCGGAGAAGACAGGCATTGATGTCATTGCTGATTTTAGAAGTCGTGATCTAGCGGCTGGTGGGCATGGCGCACCTTTAGTGCCTGCCTTTCATGCACAGCAATTTACGTCCTCCGAAAATTTAGCAATTTTAAATATCGGTGGCGTTGCCAATCTGACGCTTCTACCAAAAAATGGGGAAGTCAGTGGCTTTGACTGTGGCCCTGGAAACATATTGATGGACGCTTGGATACATGAACATCAAGGAAATACATTTGATGAAAATGGCACTTGGGCATTACAAGGAAAAGTGAATGAAGGATTGCTAGTAGAAATGTTGGCTGATTCTTTTTTTAGTAAAGCGCCGCCGAAGAGCACCGGTCGAGATGATTTTCATCTAGCTTGGTTACAGAAAAAACTGGGTAGCAGTAATCATCATGCGGAAGATGTGCAAGCCACATTACTTCATCTCACCGCGCATTCAGCCTTAGAAGCTTTGGCACGCCATGCCCCGCAAACCCAGAGGCTGATTGTCTGTGGAGGCGGCGCCCGAAATAATGCCTTGATGAATTTGCTTAAAGTCAAAGCACAACTTTTCTTCAAAAAGTCTGTAGAAATTACGACGAGCGATTCTGCTGGTATTGATCCACAACTCGTTGAAGGACTTGCTTTTGCCTGGCTTGCATGGGCCCATAAAGAAAAACGGCCAGCAAATTTGCCAGCCGTGACGGGTGCTAAAGGTCCTAGAATTCTAGGGGCTTGCTACCCTGCTTAACTACATAAGTTAATTTCTTTAAGCGGAGAAAGAAGATCCGCAACCACAAGTAGTCGTTGCATTTGGATTCTTAATCACAAACTGTGAACCGTTGATATCTTCCTTATAGTCAATCTCAGCACCAACTAAATATTGGAAGCTCATTGAATCTACTAACAAAGTAACGCCATTCTTTTCAAACAAGGTGTCATCTTCATTAACGGCATCATCAAATGTGAAGCCATATTGAAAACCTGAACATCCACCACCTTGAACGAATACACGCAGCTTCAATTCTGGATTGCCTTCTTCAGCAATCAAGTCAGCCACTTTTGCAGCAGCGCTATCTGTAAACACCAATGGGGTTGGTGGCTCGGCTAAATCTTGGGCGGGTTGTGCAACTTCTTGGCTAGCTAATTGGGTCATAGTTCACTCCTAAATCAAAAGGCAATACTGTTATTCTAGGCTTTAAATGCCTAAGCTGCTCTGAAGGCGCTATTAATCGATAAAACCTGCCCAATTACGGGGAAACCGCAATCTGAGTCAATCCTGTCGTCTCAGGTAGGCCAAACATGAGGTTCATACACTGCACGCCCTGTCCTGAAGCCCCTTTCATCAAATTATCTTCCACCACCAAAATGACCAGGGTATCGCCGCCACTTGGACGGTGGATGGCAATCCGAATACCGTTGCTACCCCTCACAGAACGAGTCTCTGGATGGCTGCCCGAGGGCATAACATCCACAAAAGGCTCATCTTTATAGAAGCTCTCATATAGCTTTTGATAATCAAAGTCTTTGCCAGCTTCGGTCAAACGGACATATAGGGTCGAATGAATTCCCCTCACCATTGGTGTGAGATGTGGCACAAATGTCACACCAATTTGATCGTGACCGGCAATAGCTTTTAAGCCCTGCACAATCTCCGGAAGATGCCGATGACCCTTAACGCTGTAGGCTTTGAAGTTATCACTCGCCTCAGAGAGCAAGGTGCCAATTTCTGCCTTACGCCCGGCACCAGAAGTGCCCGACTTTGAATCAGAGATAATGTGGGTACCATCAATCAACTGCTTACCGCTAGTAGATTTTGGGGAGAGCAATGGCGCAAGACCGAGCTGCACGGAAGTTGGATAGCAACCAGCTAAACCCACTACACGCGCTTTTTTTATGGCCTCACGATTGATTTCTGCCAAACCATAAACCGCTTCTGCGAGAATATCTGGGCAGCTATGCTCCATGCCGTACCACTTCGCGAACTCTTGAACGTCCTTCAATCTGAAGTCAGCCGCTAAATCCAAAATCTTCACATTGTGAGCAAGTAATTCTTTTGCTTGCGCCATGGCAACACCATGTGGTGTTGCAAAGAACACCACATCACATTCATTTAATTTGGCTTCATCAGGTGTGGTGAATTTAAGATCAACACGCCCACGCAAAGATGGGAACATCTCAGCAACTGATATGCCAGCTTCTGTACGAGATGTGATAGCAACAATCTTTACCTCGGGGTGCTGCGCTAACAAACGCAATAATTCCACCCCGGTATATCCTGTGCCACCAACGATGCCAACCTTAATCATGTCTTTCTCCAAGATACCTACTAAGCGAAGATTTAAAAAAACTTCACAATACCTCAATTGTAGAAACAAAAAGGGCCGCTTGCGCGACCCTTTCGAAAAACTTCAGCGGCCGAAAGAAATTAGCGCTTGCTGAACTGCTTACGACGACGCGCGCCGTGCAGACCAACCTTCTTACGCTCAACTTCACGAGCATCACGAGTCACCAAACCTGCTTTAGACAGGGTTGGTTTCAAGGTATTGTCGTAATCAATCAAAGCACGAGTTACGCCGTGACGAACCGCACCAGCTTGGCCAGTTTCACCGCCACCAGAAACGTTTACTTTGATATCAAAGGTCGTTAAGTGGGCTGTGAGAGCCAAAGGCTGACGAGCAATCATGCGTGATGTTTCACGAGCAAAATAAGCATCGATAGGCTTACCGTTAACAGTAATTTCACCTTTGCCAGATTTAATAAAGACGCGCGCGACAGAACTCTTGCGGCGACCAGTACCGTAATTCCAATTTCCGTAATTAATAGCCATTTGGTTTCCTTAAATCTCTAACGCTTTTGGCTGTTGAGCCGCATGCGGATGATTGGCGTCGCCATAGACTTTTA
>Ga0209085_1000649_pt1 | contig 24606 bp, 26 predicted proteins | sample C_131016_EF_Meta_FD_187310 | JGI IMG/M metagenome (GOLD analysis project Ga0209085, IMG submission 187310) | Freshwater microbial communities from Lake Croche, Canada to study carbon cycling - C_131016_EF_MetaG (SPAdes) (version 2) | ecosystem: Environmental > Aquatic > Freshwater > Lake...
CATCGTTCTGCCAATAGCACTGCATGACGATTGGTCCACGAATTAAAACTTCGCCATCTTCGGCAATTTTTACTGAAGTTCCTGGAATTGGCTTACCTACTGAACCAACACGATGTGCACCATACAAATTGAGAGTTGCACCAGCTGTTGTTTCCGTTAAACCATAGCCCTCAAGAATTGTTACGCCAGCACCACGATAGAAGTGTCCAAGACGAGCACCTAGTGGCGCTCCACCTGAAATAGCAGCCTCTACATTGCCACCCATTCCAGCACGCAGCTTGCTGTAGACAAGCTTGTCAAAGATTGCATGCTGAATTTTGAGAATAGGTGATACTGACTTTTTATCTAAGCTCTCAGAGTAAGCAACTGCAACCGCTGCTGCTTTCTTGAAAATCTTTCCCTTGCCTGCAGCTTCTGCGCGAGCTTCCGCGCCGTTATAAATCTTTTCAAAGATGCGGGGGACGGCTAGAACGAATGTTGGCTTAAATGAGGCTAGATCCATCGGCAAACGTGTTGCGGGATCGCTGCAATGGGCCATATGGAGACCCGATGCAATTGCACCAATCTGAACCATTCGACCAAATACGTGTGCGACCGGCAAAAATAAAAGTGTTGAGCCACCAGGCTTTAAAAAGAGTTCACTGGCACCTTGCGCAACGTTTCCAGTCTCGGACATGAAATTACTATGAGTTAGCTGAACTCCCTTTGGTTTACCGGTTGTACCTGATGTGTAAATCAAAGTCGCAAGTGATGAAGGAACAACTGCATTTCTGCGGCGCTCAATTTCATCATCACCAATATTTTTACCTGCTTCGCGCAAAATTGTTAATACGTCATCTGTCATCGTCCATACATTTCGTGTATGTGATGGAATTACTGTCTGCACCAAGTCTCGAAGTGCAGGTGTTTCGACAACGATTGCAACTGAGTGTGAGTCGTTTAGAATCCAGTCAATTTGTTCTGCAGAGGATGTGTCATAAATTGGAACGACTACAGCACCGGCATACCAGGTAGCAAAATCAAGAATCGTCCATTCATAGCGAGTACGAGCCATGATGGCTACGCGATCACCAATTTGTACGCCAGATGCAATCAAACCTTTAGCGGTAGCGCGAATCTCTTCTTCAACTTCGCGGGCTGTTACAGGTTGCCATCCTTCACCCAACGGGCGGGACATTGTGATGCGCTCTGGTTCAAACCAAGCACGTTCTGCGATCAAATTTGTCAGATTCCCAGCAGTTGCAGCAGGGACTAATGGCGGGATTGAGATTTCACTCATGGGCCAACGCTAGCGTGAGCAATGCGGAAAGGTAAATAGGTTAGCCTTGCGCCATGGCCGAATTCAGCACAGCAACTATCACTATCGATGCCCCAATAGCCGAGGTTCAAAAGGTGCTGTTTGCCTTAGACAAGTACCCCGAATGGTCGACACAAATTAAGTCAGCCGAAGCGCTAGATCACGATGATCAAGGGCGAATTACAAAGGTAAAGATGAGTATCGATGCGGGCATGATGAAAGATCGCCCAACACTTGATTACGACTGGAGTGAAGCTCCAAATAAATTGAGTTTTTCTTTAGAGGATGCTGATTTATTAACTGGAATGGACGGTATTTATTCCTTCAAGAGTATCGATGAAGACACAACAGAAGTAACCTACCAACTCGAAGTTTCACTCTCGATGCCTATTCCCGCAATGATGCGACAGAAAGCAGAGAAGGCAACGATTGACGCCGCGTTGTCACAACTCAAAACTCATCTAGAGGGTTAGTCCCATGACGTACACGATTGGTATCGACGTCGGTGGTACAAAAGTTTTAGGTGGGGTTGTTGATGAGACTGGAAAAATTGTTGCAACCGCACGCAAAGACACTCCACGTCAAGGTGGACGAGCTTTAACTCAAACTATTGCAGACATAGCCCAAGAACTTATGGCTCAGCACGCAGTTGCCTCAATCGGTGTCTCCGCGGCTGGTTTTGTTTCATCTGATCGTATGACAATGCTTGCTACACCAAATATCGCCGATTGGAATGGTGTTGATTTAGATTCTGAGTTGGCCGAATTAATTGGCCTACCAGTAGTAATTGAAAACGATGCAAACGCAGCTGCATGGGGCGAAGCAAAATTTGGTGCAGGCCGCAATCAGAACCACATGATGATGTTGACTGTAGGCACGGGCATTGGTGGAGGAATTGTTGTTAATGGTGAGTTATATCGTGGAGCTTTTGGAATAGCAGCAGAGTTTGGTCACCTGCGTGTAGTACCTGATGGCCACTTATGTGGTTGCGGAGCACGCGGATGTTTCGAGCAATATGCGTCCGGCAATGCTTTGCTGCGCCATGCGCGGGAAGCAATTAGTGCAAGCCCCGAAATTGCACGCAATCTTTTATCTCGTGGTGACGGAACTATCGCTGGTTTAACCGGCAAGGCGATTACAGATGCTGCCCGCGAGGGTGATCCTGTTGCACTTGCGGCATTTAATACAACAGGCCAATGGCTTGGTGCAGGAATTGCATCGCTTTCTGTTTTATTAGATCCGGCCTACATCGTGATTGGCGGCGGAGTTATTGATGCTGGTGAAATTTTATTAAAGCCCACCCGCGAATCACTAGAACGCACAATGCCATTTGCAGGAAAGCATCCTTACCCAACTTTGATCGCTGCCGAACTTGGCAATGATGCTGGTTTAGTCGGAGTTGCAGATTTAGCTAGAGTCTAATTTTCAAAGGGGTAGCGCAGGCCTATTTGAGAGCGCACCGTATCTAAACTCTGCATGATGTCCACGGTATCTTTCCAATCTAAAATTGCGGATTGCTTTTGACCAGATTGCACTAGATTTTTAAATGCCTCTGCTTGTTCACGTAAGCCATGCCCAGTATATGTATGTGGAAATTGAGTTACCGAGCCATCAAACAAGGTGACTCGCATACTTGTTGGATTATAAAAAACTCGGTCTATTTCTAACCATCCATTAACACCAGCTACTACAGCTCTACATGGCGTTTGTTCAATCATGGTTGTATTTAAAACCGCCTGTGCTCCATCGGCGTAATCGAAAATCATAGAAGTTTGTGCATCAACGCCTTTGTCAGTTAGCACTCCACTTGCAGTAATTTTTGTTGGATTGCCCAGAATCATGTGTGCAAAGGAAACAGGATAAATACCTAGATCTAGCAGCGCGCCTCCAGCAAGTGTTGGCTCTACTAACCGCGGAATATTTTGATCAGCTAAACGTTGCCCATGATCTGCCTGCACTGTAAGTATTTTTCCTAAAATTCCGCTGGCAACAATTTCACGTACTAAAGCGTAATGAGGCAAGAATCGGGCCCACATCGCTTCCATCAGTGCAACATTATTTTTCTGGGCCGCATCAACCATTTCTTGTGCTTCACGAGCATTTACCGCAAACGGCTTTTCACATAGAACAGGTTTACCTGCATTAAGTGCAGTTATGACGTTTTCTTTGTGTGCAGGATGTGGCGTTGCTACATAGATCGCATCAATCGAAGGATCGGCGACAAGTTCTGCATAACTTCCGTAAGCAGTTCCGCCAAAAGTCTGTGCAAATTCTTGTGCATTGCTAAGTGTTCGTGAGCCAACTGCAGCTACAACGTGTCCATCTAGTAGTTGAAGATCTTTTGCAAAAGCGCGCGCTATTCCGCCCGGACCTAAAATTCCCCACTTAAAATTACTCATAGCGCTACTCCATCATCATCGTGGTAGCCACGGTTTAACCAACGATTGATTGCGCGCTTTGCTGATGCAATAAATCCGCTAGGTGTCTGTCGTGGGGGATTGGGTTGTACAAATCCTTCGTGATCTATTCGATCCAAATCATCTAAGTAGGTTGTAGGAGCCGACTCATCTAATGACAGCCCAGAAACGATGGATTCGAACTCAGAGCGAATCAAATCCTCTTCGTCGAAATCTTCTGGGCCTTTTTTAGCGTTACTCACCCTCAGATAGTGTCATAGTCGTCAATAACCACTAAATTATCCCCGTGTTCAATAATCTGCCGTACGGAACCTTGCGAGCATTCCTTACCCCCTTCTTGATGCTGGCATTTCGTCCCAAGGTGCGCGGGCTTCGCAATGTGCCGGCAAAGGGTCCGGTGATTATTGCCTCTAACCATTTATCGTTTAGCGATTCCATATTCATGCCACTTGTCGTGCCACGTAAAGTTACCTTTCTGGCAAAGAGTGAATACTTCACCTCACCTGGGCCAAAGGGTTTATTAAAAAAGCTAACTTTCATTGCACTTGGTCAAGTTCCTGTTGATCGTTCAGGTGGGCGCCGAAGTGAAGCCGCATTGATAACTGGACTAAAAGTTTTAGCAGATGGTGATTGCATCGGAATTTATCCTGAAGGAACGCGATCACCTGATGGACGTTTATATAAGGGCCGTACTGGAATTGCTCGTTTAGCGATCGAATCTGGCGCACCGGTGATTCCAGTGGCGATGTCTAATACCGACAAGATTCAACCAACTGGAAAAGTTATTCCTAATGTGAAGCGGGTAGGTATGAGCTTTGGCTCACCCATGTACTTTGACGGTGACTCAACGGATTTGCAGCACCTACGCGATGTCACCGATCAGATTATGAACGCTATTCATGCAATGTCTGGCCAGGAGTACATCGATATCTACGCACCTAAGAAAGTAAAACTTGGCGAGATCCAAGAAGAGGATTAATCCAACGCGTTACGCGCTACCAAGTAGTTACATGTTTGGCATTCTGGACCAGCTGCAGGAAGTTCACCTTCTAGAACATCAATGAACTCACCGATGACTTTTAGGAAATTGGCTTGATCTCGCTCGACCGGAACGTATTTTTGATAGACACCGAAACCATAATCATCGATACAAGTTCCAATAGCAGTAGTTGGCTTCCACACTAATAAGCCAATCGAAGCAACAGATTGTGATTTCCCAGCAGAGGGATTTTCAAGACTATATGCGTACGCCTCAAGCTGAGGTGAATAAAACTGCCCACTGTCTCTTTGGCTATCAGAGACCTTGCAATCAATTAATCCAATAGTTCCGTCATCGTTTGTTGCGACAAGATCGTACTTACCTAAGATGCGCCAGCGCGTTTCAACACCATTAACAACTAGCGGCTTGCTCTTAACCCATTCGCCCCACTTGGTAACTTTTCCGGGACGAAGCGAAGGATCGATGGTTGGCATATCTGCGCCTTGAAAATGCTCCTCTTGTAACGCAGCCATTGTTCCAACTAAAGGAAACTGCCCTGGCATGGTTACTTTGAACCAGTACTTGATCCATAAACACCGCTTGCAGGTGGAAAGCCCAAATGTTAAATCTGATGGAGAAATATTTTCGCGGGCTGGCTTTGCTGGTTTGATCATGGAGTAATTGTGTACTTAGGCACTGACAATTGCTGCGATCAAAACAGAGATTCCCAAAATGATCATGATCGTGCCGCCGGTGGCACGCAATCGTTCTAAGCGCTTCGGGTCGGTAGCTAACCATTCACGCGCAGTTCCTGCCAGCAATCCCCACGAGCCATCGGATATAAAAGCCAAGATTGAAAAGATTGCACCAAGGAAAATTAATTGGCTGGTGATATGCCCGCGTTCACGATCTATGAACTGGGGAAGCACCGCTGCATAGAAAACAAGACCCTTGGGGTTTAGTGCACCGACCCAGAAACCATCTCGTATTGACCGTCGCACACTTGGTGCAACATCACCTTGGTTTGTCATGTCAGCTGCTTGAACTTCACGATGTCTGATTGCATCGACCCCAAGATAGACAAGATAAAGACCGCCACCGAATTGGACGGTGATGTAGGCGATGTCTGAATTTTGGAGTATGGGACCAAGTCCAAAGGCAACAAATGTCGAAAGACAAAAAGCACCTGTCACGTTGCCGGCCACGGTAAAGACGGCTGTCTTACGACCCCACGCGATGGCTCGGGCGATGACGAAGAGCACGCTGGGCCCAGGGGCCAGAATTATGACCATGGCCGCGACGATGTACTCGGCTAGCCGTGTGGGAATGATCATGTGGGCAGTTTAACCGCGAGTCTGGGTTGCGCAGGGCGGGTATATCCCAATAGATTACGGCTCGATATATCGAATAGATACATTTCACGGAGTACTTGGAAAGGAGAATCAGATGCGCTCACGGTCAGAGTCGCTCGAATTCGCCCTCCTTGGTCTGCTCTCGCAAGCCCCACTTCATGGCTATGAACTTCGAAAGCGCATCGGCACCATTTTCGGTCCATTCCGCGCCTTGTCATTTTCCGTTCTTTATCCGCAGCTTCGTCGAATGATGGAAGCCGGACTCATCGCAGAAACTGTTGTAGAAGCGACTTCTCGTCGTTCTCGCATTGTGTACGCCATAACTGACAAAGGCGCTCGCAGGTTTGAATCATTGACCGAATCAGTAACACCTGAAACTTGGGAGGATGAAGGTTTCGAAATTCGTTTCGCATTCTTTAGCCCAACGTCAGCAAATAACCGAGTAAGAATTCTTGAGGGACGCCATCGTCGCCTTAAGGAAAAAGCCGAAATCCTTCGTGGTGAACTCGAGAAGTCACCTGTTGGTATCGACAAATATCTGGAGGAATGGCGACGTCATTCACTGGAGACAGCTGATCGAGAGATTGCTTGGCTGGAAGACATGATCAAAACCGAGAGGAAATAGAGTGAACATCACAACCGGTAAAGGCGACATCCGTGTTGCAATCGTTGGCGTAGGAAACTGTGCCAACTCATTAGTCCAGGGCGTTGAATATTACAAAGACGCTGCCCTAGATCAAGAGATCCCAGGTCTTATGCACGCTGTTGTTGGGGGATACCACATCTCTAGCATCAAGTTTGTTGCAGCCTTCGATGTAGATGCGAAGAAGGTTGGACTTGATCTTGCTGATGCAATCTGGGCAAGTGAAAACAACACAATTAAATTTAGTGATGTTGCAAAGACTGGTGTTCCAGTTCTACGCGGTGTTACAAATGATGGTCTTGGTAAGTACTACAAGGAGACAATCACAGAATCAGATGCTCCTGCTGTAGATATTGTAAAAACACTTAAGGATGAAGCAGTAGATGTTTTGATCTGCTACCTACCTGTAGGTTCTGAAGTAGCTGCTAAGTATTATGCGCAGTGCGCAATTGATGCCGGATGTGCTTTTGTAAATGCACTTCCAGTATTTATTGCTTCAGACCCAGTATGGGAAAAGAAGTTTGCCGATGCAGGACTTCCAATCGTTGGAGATGACATTAAGAGCCAAGTTGGTGCGACTATCACTCACCGCATCATGGCTAAGTTGTTCCAAGATCGCGGAGTTCACCTAGACCGTACCTATCAATTAAATGTTGGTGGAAACATGGACTTCAAGAACATGCTCGAGCGTGATCGTCTTGAATCAAAGAAAATTTCCAAGACCAATTCTGTAACCTCACAGTTGCATCATGATCTTGGTGCCAAGAATGTTCACATCGGACCTTCTGATTACATTCCATGGCTAGATGATCGCAAGTGGGCCTACGTTCGCCTCGAAGGCCGCGCATTTGGCGATGTACCTCTAAACCTTGAATACAAGTTGGAAGTATGGGATTCACCAAACTCAGCTGGTGTAATCATCGATGCGCTACGTTGCGCAAAGATTGGTCTTGATCGCAAGATTGGTGGAGCGTTGCTCTCACCATCTAGCTATTTCATGAAGACACCACCAACTCAGTACACAGATGAGGCAGCTCATCAAAAGACTGAAGATTTCATTTCAGGAAAGTTAGAGCGCTAAAAAAGTAATTGAAATGGAAAGCGCCCCTGGGATAAACCCAGGGGCGCTTTTTTAACCCCTCACGGAGAGTTGAGGGTTAAATCGTCGCATCCTCAGGAGTGCGACGAATGTGCATCAACCCAGCTATACCTAACACAAGGAATAAGAGACCCCCAACAAAGCATGCAATGGATGCATACCCTGCAATCATTCCAAGTGTTCCGAATGCATATGCTTCAAGAAGCATTCCCCGGAGTGTGTTACCCATAAACAACGTGTCTTGAAGGTCAGCTAATTTCTGTAACTGCGCAGCATCCGTGCCACCTGATCGTTGCGCCGTTAAGTATGCAGATGAAACTTCAGAGTATGTAGCTGGTTTTCCCATTACAGATGTTGCTGCTGCTTTCATGTGTTCCCAGATGTATAGATCTGAATAATCTCGAGCCATTACACCCGTTGTAACTTGCTTACCCGCCCACTTAAGGAGTTGCCCTTTAGTTTCTGCAGGCAATCCAGCCTCAATAGGAAATGCAATGTTCTGGTTTGCTAATTGGCTTTGAACTGAATCATTTGCAAATGCCGCACCAAAGTTGAGCATTCCACCAAATATCAAGAGCAGTGCAGCTAATCCCAGGCCGACATATGAGACTAGCTTGTCAAAAGTTATGCGTTTCATTTAATTCTCTCTCCCTCTTAGGCATTGATAAGAAAATCAATACAGTCCATGTCTACTAGGTGGGTAGCGAAGGGGATTGAGAAAGTGCGAGGGCTGTCACTCGGCGAGAATCACAGAGTGACAGCCCTACACACACTGCGATTACCAATCTAAATCCTTTTTAATGGAAGTTTTTAATCAATGTGACGGTTGCACATCGCTTTTCCATCTGGGCCAACTTCAAGATGTGAACAGGGGATATTCAATTTATCGAAAGCTTTGTCTCCATAATGTGCCCTGTAGGCAAGGGCAAGTAGAACACGTAGGTTAGTTTCACTATCTGATTTGATTCCAAAAACCTGCGCACTACGGCTGACGGTATTTTCTATTACCTTTTCGCTATGAGAAGTCTCTAGAGCAATTTTGCCATTTGATTTACCTTCACACACCAACTCCAGAACCAATTGCTCAAATGGAGTTAGATCTCGTGTTGAAATTGTTATATCTCGTGCCATGTACATCTCCGCCTCTCCGCGTGTCCCCATTCTGCTCTTTTTATTTTTACGAATCACCCCATAAGATGCCCAAATGAGTGAAATTGTGGCAACACAGAACGCAGGAGTGCTAACTCTCAGTTTCAATCGTCCCGAAAAGATGAATGCGCTGACACGTGCCATGTATGCAGATCTTTCCCAGGGCCTTAATGATGCTGCGGGGGATTTTGGGGTTCGGGCCGTAGTGCTGACGGCAGAAGGCGATCACTTCACCGCAGGCAACGACATCAAAGATTTCATGAACAATCCTCCAACGTCAGATGATTCAGAAGTAGCAAAGTTTTTAGCCGCACTTCTCAACTTTCCCAAGCCACTGCTTGCTGCAGTAAAAGGCAATGCTGTTGGGGTTGGAACAACAATGTTGCTTCACTGCGATGTTGTGATCGCTGGCCCAACAGCAAATTTCTCTATGCCATTTGCATCATTAGGTTTGGTGCCTGAAGCGGGATCCAGTTTCTTGTTTCCACAGTTAGTTGGTTATCAAAGAGCAGCACGAATCTTCATGACTGGTGAAAGCTTTAATGCGGATGCAGCAATTGAGATGGGACTAGCGGCGGCCAAAGATTCAGATCCTCTGGCGCACGCACAGAAGATTGCTGCACACATCGCAGAGCAACCACCACAAGCGATCATCAATACCAAAGCGCTACTGAAGGCCAAGAACCACGACGCAGTTGCTGCAGTCATGAAGGCCGAATTTGAAATTTTCTCAATGGCGTTGCAATCAGAAGAAGCTATGGAAGCATTCATGAAGTTCATGTCTAAGAAGGGTAAGTAAATGTCACTTGCAGGAAAGCGCATATTCATAACAGGCGGATCGCGTGGTATTGGTTTAGCGATCGCACTGCGTGCTGCACGTGATGGCGCATCAATTGCTATTGCTGCAAAAACATCTGATCCCAACCCAAAATTGCCTGGCACGATTCATACAGCTGCGGCCGAGATTGAAGCAGCTGGCGGAAAGGCATTAGCCATTCAGTGCGATTTGCGTGATGAATTGCAGATTGAAGCAGCTGTTAATCAAGCAGCTGAAGCATTCGGTGGGATAGATATTCTGATTAATAATGCCAGTGCTATCAACTTAACTCGCACTGATCAAACTCCAGCAAAGCGCTTTGATTTGATGTTTGATGTCAATGTGCGTGGAACATTTTTAACTTCACAGGCAGCACTTCCGCATCTTCGTAAATCTGCCGCAGATGGTCGCAACCCACACATTCTCAACCTTTCACCTCCGCTTTCAATGAAGCCAGTCTGGTTCAAGAACCACGTGGCCTACACAATGGCTAAGTACGGAATGAGTATGTGTGTTTTAGGGATGGCTGAAGAGTTCAAGCGCGATGGCATTGGCGTCAATGCGTTATGGCCTCGCACAGTGATTGATACAGCAGCACTTCAGATGATTCCTGGAATCGATGCTTCAGCTGGACGAACTCCAGAGATTTTGGCTGATGCTGCGTACGTAATCTTTAATCGCGATGCTAAAGAGTGCAGTGGTAATTTCTTTGTGGATGATCTGGTGCTTGCAAGTGAAGGAATCACGGATCTAGAAAAGTATTCGGTGACTCCTGGCACCAAGGATTTCCTTCTTGATTTCTTTCTAGACTAAAGTAAGGTCATGCGTAAACTTCTTGTCTCAGTCATGATCATTGCGTTAACTGCCATCTCAATTCCAGTTTCTTCAGCCCACGGTGAAATTGTTTCGAGTTTCCCTAAACAATATACAAATGTGAATCCAATACCTACACAAGTATGGATTGAATTTGATGGCAAATTACAAACATTAGATGGACAACAAATTAATACGATAGAAGTTATTGATTCAACAGGTTATGCAATGAATACTGGTGATCCGGTGATTTCTGACGGCAGAATCACGACGCAACTTTCAGATCAAAGTGCACCGGGTGTTTTTACGGTTAATTACCGCATAGTTTCAGAGGATGGACATCCTGTTAAAGGAAGTTACACCTTCAACGCTTCACCTGATTACGCAGTAACCGATGTTGCAACGACAGCTGCACGAAAGAAAAGTTCATCGCTAGATGTTGGCGGAATAGTGATGATCGTTTGCCTGACTATTTTTGGCCTTGGGTTGTTAGCAAAGCGCAAGAATGAGAAGAAGTAGGAATGCCCGGTTTAGATCTTGAAGTAAATGGCCCCAACACGATTCAGGAATCTGAGCGTAAAGGCTCTGCTCGTTCACTATTTTGGCCGTGGGCGGGTGCAAACGTTTCGTTATTAGCTCTCTCATATGGTTCATTCTTCTTAGGATTTGGAATTTCATTCAAGCAAGCAACATTTGCCGCGATCATCGGTACGGTTGCATCGTTTCTTCTTGTTGGAGTTAGTTCATTAGCTGGCAAGCGATCAAACGCCCCGACCATGGTTTTAACGAGGGCCTCCTTTGGAGTCAAAGGCAGCGTTGTTCCAGGCTTATTGTCGTATTTGATTTTTGTAGGCTGGGAAACAGTTTTAGTCTCATTAGCAACACTTGCAACAGGAACAGTCTTCTCTCGTATCGGGGGAATCGATCATAATTTAGCGCTGGTCATAGGGTTTCTGATCGCGGTATCGCTAACTGTATTCGGTGGAGTGCTTGGCTTTGGCGTGATTATGAAGTTGCAAAAATTGTTGACAGTGATCACGGTAGCTATGACCGTTGTTTACATTTTTTTGACCATCGACACTGTTAACTGGAATGCGGTAACAGCAGTTAAAGACGGGACATCTCAGGGATTTATCGGGGCAATAATTTTCGGAGTTACTGGAATTGGTCTGGGTTGGGTTAACAGCGCAGCTGATTATTCACGTTATCTTCCACGCACTGTTTCAAGTAAAGCGGTTGTGGGATGGACTGTATGTGGAGCCTCCGTAGTTCCGATTGTTCTGGTTATTTATGGAGCAGCATTATCTGGAAGCAGCAAGGATTTAAGCGATGCAATCGCGATGGATCCAATTGGCGCCCTGACCTCGTTGTTACCAACATGGTTTCTTATTCCATTTGCGCTAATCGCAATATTGGGACTGGTAGGGGGTGCAATTCTTGATCTTTACTCTTCAGGTTTAGCACTAGTTTCAATTGGCGTACCTATTAAAAGACATCAGGCTGCGATCATCGATTCTGTCATCATGCTTGCTGGAACCATTTACATCGTATGGATTGCTGACAATTTCTTTTATCCATTCCAAGGTTTCCTGATCACACTTGGCGTTCCAATTGCCGTTTGGTCGGCAATCTTTGTGGCCGATGTCCTGCTGCGCAGGAAGGCATATAGCGAGAAGGATTTGTATGACGCACAAGGAATCTATGGATCAATCAATAAGGGATCTATCGCCTTAATGATCATTGGAACGATCGTGGGTTGGGGCTTTGTGACAAACACTTTTGCTTCGTGGCTATCCTGGCAAGGATATTTCCTAGGTGTTATTGGCGGGAAAGAAGGCGCATGGGCATATTCCAATATCGGGGTTTTCTTTGCCTTGATTATTGGCTTCTTTGGGCACATCATCCTGGCAAGAAAAACTATTTCGAAGCAGGAGTCCTTCTAAGCCAGAAATATCCGAGTAATCCCGAAAGGATTGCCGAGATAAATAAGCCCAAGCGAACCTCGTTGAGTTCGTTCTTATCCATAGCCGCGATTTCAGCAATAACCAAGGAAACTGTCATTCCCATTCCCGCCAGTGCGCCAACTCCGGCAATAGCTTTGAGTTGAATAAGAGCCTTGCCACCTAGTTTGATCGCAAGCCAGGCAAACAATGTAATTCCAATAATCTTTCCAACAGAGCGAGCTATCACCAAGGCGATTGTTGTTGTGGATGTGAAACTTTCAAAAGTTATAGTGAATGGAATATTTACGGCGATGATCACAGGGACGATGAAGTAGGTTGAAAGAGGGGAGAGCACCTTTATTGCTGTATTCAATTGAGATTTAGAAAGTGGGAGTACAACTCCAAGTCCTGCTGCACCTAATGTTGCAAGTGCTTTTTCTGGATGAAGGTCATTTCCATAAAAAACGCCAAGAACGATGAGGGAGAAGAGGTCATCGGCGATTGCCAAAGTCAACAAGAAAATACGAACTTGTGGCTGTACTCGTTTACCCAACAACGACAAAAATCCTAATGCCAAAGCGATATCAGTGGGCATCGCCGTCGCCCACATATGTGAACCAGGATTTAATGAAATATAAATTAAAGCTGGAAAGATCATTCCGCCAAGAGCGGCGATGATCGGCACAATTGCAGATCGAAAATCCTTTAGTCCATGCTTGATTTCCAAGCCAACCAAGAAGAAAAAGAGTGCGATCAGCACATCGATGAACATGGTCTTAATCTACTTGAAGCGGACACAACAAAGCCCGCCTTTTGACGGGCGGGCTTTGTGTTAACTGATTGTTTAGATGTCGTAATACAACTCAAACTCAGCTGGGTGCGGACGCAAGCGAACGTAATCGACTTCGTTCTTACGCTTCCATTCGATCCATGTTGCGATCAAGTCAGGTGTAAATACTCCACCCTTCGTTAGGAATTCATGATCCTTTTCCAATGTATTAAGAACTGCATCTAGTGAACCTGGAACCTGAGGAATTGATGCCGCCTCTTCGCCTTCTAGTTCGTAGAGATCCTTATCAACTGGGGCAGGTGGTTCGATCTTGTTAACGATTCCATCAAGGCCAGCCATAAGCATTGCTGCGAATGCTAGGTATGGGTTTGAAGATGGATCTGGGCAACGGAACTCAATGCGCTTTGCCTTTGGATTGGATCCTGTAATTGGGATACGGATACAAGCTGAGCGGTTACGTGCTGAGTACACGAGGTTTACTGGTGCTTCATACCCTGGAACTAAACGACGGTATGAGTTAACAGTTGGATTGGTAAAGGCTAGAAGTGAAGGTGCGTGCTTTAGAAGTCCACCGATGTACCAACGTGCCATGTCTGAAAGATCGCCGTATGTGCCTGCTTCGAAGAACAGTGGCTTTCCATCTTTCCATAGTGATTGGTGAACGTGCATACCTGAACCGTTATCTCCGAAGAGTGGCTTTGGCATAAACGTTGCAGTCTTTCCACCGTGCCATGCTGTGTTGCGAATGACGTACTTGAATTTCATTACATCATCACCAGCATGCAGGATGTCAGAGAATCGGTAGTTAATTTCCATTTGACCTGCAGTACCAACTTCGTGGTGTGAGCGCTCAACAAGTAGTCCAACCTTGCCAAGTTGCATAACCATTTCATCGCGAAGATCTGCGAATTGGTCTGTTGGAGAAACTGGGAAGTAACCGCCCTTTACTCGAGTGCGGTAACCGCGGTTAGGAGTTCCATCAGCATCGTATTCAACGCCGGTGTTCCAGGCACCTTCGTATGATTCAATCTCGTGGACTGCTGAGTTAATTGTTGTCTTGAAACGTACGCTATCGAAAACATAGAACTCTGCCTCTGGTGCAAAGAATGCAGTATCTGCAAAACCAAGTGAGCGCATGTAGTCAACAGCCTTTGCAACCACACCGCGTGGATCACGGCTGTAAGGTGAATTATCTACAGGATTGTGAACCGAGAAAATGATTACTAGGGTTTTTTCCTTGCGATAAGGATCGATAAATGCTGATTCTGGAACTGGTAGCAACTTCATGTCTGATTCATCAATGGATTGGAATCCACGAATTGATGAACCATCAAACATTAAGCCATCTGTAAAGACAGCTTCATCAAATGATTCAACAGGAACGTTGAAGTGATGCTGAATACCCGGTAAATCTGTAAAGCGGACATCAACTAGTTTGACATCCTCTTTCTTAATGTAAGCAAAAATTTCTGCTGCGTTCTTAAACATGCTTCTCCCAATTTCACATGTGATGCGCAGATCCCTCGGCACTGAGTCTCTGGCGCTTTTGCGTAGTTGAACCCTAGGTCCAAGCCATGAAAATGGCATAACCCGCTTGTTAAATCCATGTTACGTATGGGCCGAGAGCCAGTTACCCTTGCCACATGAGCTTTCAATTCCAGCGTGTGAGCCTCAGGCGTCGATTTGCCGCACTTATGGTCGATTGGTTGGCCTGTTATTTCATTGTGGCCGCTTCGGCCGGTGGGCTGGGAGCGATGGTTGCCAATCGATCGCTGACCGTATTAGCACTGTTCTTCGCCGAGATCTCAATTCTCTCGGCGCTTCAAGGGGCCACCCTGGGGCACAAAATCTTTGGAATTCGCATTGTCCGTTTTGAGGACGGTGGCGCTATTTCTCCGATTGCCGCATTAATCCGTTCGTCACTTTTAGTAACCGTTATTTTTGCCGTGACCTTCGATGAAAATGGCAGAGGAATGCATGAACGTTTTAGCGGAACTGTTTTAACTAGAAGTTAGCGAATTTTTGGCGAACGAGTTGGCATCGGTCCCTTTGGAATTGGCATAGACATTCCGCCGACTGCCTTTAAGCGAGCACGTACCTCACGCATTTGATGTGCAGATAATTTCTTTGGCAGACGACGCATGTGACGTTGTAATTTGCGAATTGGAATTCGACCTTCTTCGTTGCCTACAAGAATTTCAATAACAGGAACTCCTGGTGCAAAACGTTCAGCCTTCTTCTTTTCATCAGCCATCATCTGACGTACAGATTGTGAACCTTCACCAGTTAAGACAATTCCGGCGCGACCAACACTGCGATGAACCATGTCTTGATTACGAGCAACAGCAACTGCTGGTGTTGTTGTCCAGCCTTTACGGATTGCCATCAAAACACTTGCGCCCGCTCCAATTTGGCCATCAATTGCAGCGTAAGCAGCTGTTCCCGCTTGGCGCGTGAAAAAGAAAAGAGTGAGAAGTACTGCAAGAGGTAAAGAAATAAATCCAAAGTAAATCGGATGACCCAGTGATGCACCAAAACTAATTCCTATTGCCCACGTGACAACGAAAATTCCAATAAGGGCCGCTGTGATCCATGGTTTAACTTGCTTTGTAACCTTGTAGGCATCGCGGAAAGTTTGGAAACGTGGTGTCTTGATCTTCTTTTCTTTACTCTTCTTCTTGAACATATTGTTAGTTTAGTGGGGCAGGGGCTGTTCCACCAAGACGAACCGGCGCCCAACGCTTGCCGACATGGCTATCAGGGTACTTTTCTTGGACATCGCGCAACATCTGGATCATGGTTTCGCGAAGATGAGTTTCAGCGACTTCAACATCGGTATCCCGAGAATAACAAATAGGTTCACCAAAAGTAACCGACACTGGAACCTTGCTCCTTGTGAGAGTTGGCTTTAGGCCCTTGGTGAATACGCGTTGGCCACCCCACACAATGGTCGGGATGATTGGTACGCCAGCACCTATCGCAAGACGCACGGCACCAGATTTTAATCCTTTGATTTCAAAACTTGTTGAGATTGTTCCTTCAGGGAATATGCCAATAATTTCACCGGCTTTTAATGCCCGAAGTGCTGCAACAAAAGATGCAGATCCATTACTTCGGTCAACATTGATGTGGTGCATTCCGCGAAGCAAAGGTCCAGCTAATTTGTTGTCAAAGAGTTCTTTTTTTGCCATGAAACGAACATAACGTTTTGCAGGTAATGAAGCTGTTCCTGCCAGTGCAAAATCTAAATAGCTAGTGTGATTAATCGCAAGGATTGCCCCACCCTTGCGAGGAACATTGTCTTGACCTTGAAAGTCTAATTTCAGTCCTAGGTATTTCCAGACTGTCTTTACGAGAACAATTACTGGGGGATATACCAGATCAGCCACGAGCCACCTTCTTTTCCATAGCCTGCTTATAGAGGCGACCAGCACGATAAGAGGATCGGACCAAAGGTCCGCTCATCACACCTAAGAAACCAATCTGTTCTGCCTCTTGTGCAAGCTCAACAAATTCTTGTGGCTTGACCCAACGCACTACCGGATGGTGTTTGTTGGTTGGTCGTAAGTACTGAGTGATGGTGATTAAGTCACATCCAGCACTGTGTAAATCAACAAGTGCTTGTGATACTTCTTCACGAGTTTCACCAAGTCCCAAAATTAAGTTGGATTTGGTAATCAACCCATAATCCTGCGCCATTCTGATTACGCGCAATGACTTTTCATAGGTAAAAGCTGGGCGAATTTGCTTGAAAATACGTGGAACTGTTTCCAAGTTGTGGGCAAATACTTCTGGTTTGGTATCAAATATCGGATTGAGCAAATCTGGGTTTGCATTGAAATCAGGTGCCAACATTTCTACGCCAGTTCCAGGATTTAATTCGTGGACCTTGCGAATTGTTTCGGCGTATAACCATGAACCTTCATCTTCTAGATCATCTCGTGTTACACCTGTAATTGTTGCGTAGCGCAATCCCATTGTCTTAACTGACATAGCAACCTTGAACGGTTCAGCACGATCGATGGCTAATGGCTTACCCGTATCGATATTGCAAAAATCGCAACGGCGCGTGCATCGATCTCCACCGATTAGGAAAGTTGCTTCCTTATCTTCCCAACATTCAAAAATATTTGGGCACGCTGCTTCTTGGCAGACGGTGTGTAAACCTTCTGACTTAACAAGACCATGTAGTCGAGTGTATTCAGGACCCATGTTCGCACGGGTCTTAATCCATTCAGGCTTTCGCTCGATAGGAGTTTCGGCATTGCGAGCTTCAATGCGAAGTAGCTTGCGACCTTCTGGTGCCATGGTCATGCGCTCACCTTTTTCAATGATTCAACAATATGAAGTTCTACCCGAGGTGCTACCTCATCAATAGTAATTGTACGTCCTAGCTCGATTTCAAGAGAGGTCACATCGGCATCTGCAATTCCGCAAGGAACAATCTGACCGAATGCCGCAAGGTCAGGATTTACGTTTAATGCAAAGCCATGCATAGTTACACCTTTGGCAACACGGATACCGATTGCTGCGATTTTGCGATCACCGCGTGAATCCTGAATCCAGACACCAGAACGTCCATCAACGCGAACCGCGGTAATACCGAAATCTGCACACACCGAAATCAAGGCCGATTCAAGTTCGCGGACAAAACCAACTAGTTCAGTAGGGTTTTGCAATTTTACAATTGGATAACCAACTAGCTGGCCAGGGCCATGCCAGGTGATACGTCCGCCGCGATCAACATCTATAACTGGGGTTCCATCAGTTGGGCGCTCGGCATCATCGGTACGACGGCCGGCGGTATAAACCGATGGATGTTCAAGTAGCAGTAAGGAATTAGGACGTGAACCAGATGCAACTTCTGCATGAATTTTTCGTTGTAAATCCCAGGCTTCCTGATAATCCACTAAACCATGGCGCAAAAGTGCGATAGTCACGTTGGATTGAGTTGAAAGCACTGGCACACTCATAGCCTAAAGGTAGGCTTTGCTTCTTACCAATTGCCGCCAACAGATCTCTCGGAAAGGTCATTTTCACAGTGTCTCTGAACCCACAAAAGTCTCGCAAGCCCTTTGCTATTGCTGTCCTAGTCGTAATCGTCTGGTTCGCCATTATAGGCATTTTCGGTCCGCTTTTTGGAAAACTCTCATCAGTGCAGGAAAATAACAACTCATCATTTTTGCCAAAGGGTGCCGAAGCAACATTGGCTGCTGATGAGATAGCAAAGTTTTCGGGTAAGGATTCCTTTAATTTTCCGACCTTAATTCTGTTTGAAGGTAAGTCGACCCCTGAAACTTTTGCGGCAATCAATTCCCACTTATCGGCAGTTGGAAATTTAACCCTTGCTGGTACGGATTCTAAAATTTCAGACTTTCTAGCACCCGGTCAACAGATCAATGTTTTCCCATCACAAGATGGCAAAGCAATTTTGGCCAATATTCCACTCGATGGAAACTCAATTGCTAAGACTTTGTCCAATGACAAGCCCGTCTTACCTGCAGTTGTCGAAGCGCTTCGTACTGACATCAAACCGGTAGCACAGGCAAATGGTTTGACTCCATATGTAACGGGTCCAGGTGGATTACTTGGAGATTTATTTGGCGCTTTTGGAACTCTAGACTCTTCATTACTGCTGACAACACTAGGTGTTGTAGCTCTGATTTTGATTATTGTTTATCGTTCTCCAATTTTGTGGATCATTCCGCTGCTGTCAGCTCTATTCGCCCTGTCAACTGCCGGAGGAATTGTTTATCTTCTTGCTAAGAACAACATTATTGATGTTGACGGGCAATCGCAGGGAATTCTTTCGGTATTGGTAATTGGCGCTGCAACTGATTATGCATTGTTACTGATCGCACGTTATCGAGAAGAGTTACATTTACATGAAAGCCGCTTTGATGCGATGAAGGCTGCCTACAAGGGTGTTTGGGAGCCAATCCTTGCATCAGGTTCTACGGTCTCAATTTCGCTTTTGATTTTATTGTTTAGCCAACTTACAAATACTGCTGGCTTAGGACCTATTGGTGCTATCGGTGTTGTATGTTCGATGATTACGATTCTTACATTGTTACCAGCATTGCTTTTGGTGTTTGGTCGCTGGATCTTTTGGCCACGACGTCCGCTCTTCGATGGTGATGATCACGTTATGTCTGGAGCTTGGTCAAAGGTTGGAAACGCGATCGGTCGTAATCCGCGCAAGGCATGGATGATTTCAGGCTCAGTCTTGTTAATTTTTGCCTTTGCATCTACGACGTTAAAAGCCGATGGAATTGGAACAGTTGATACCTTCACAGGAAAGCCCGAGTCTGTTGTAGGACAAAAACTCCTAGAAACTCACTTTCCCGGTGGACAAGGAGATCCAACACAGATTGTTGTTACAGCAGAGAAATTAGATGAACTCGCTGTGCGACTCTCCTCAGCTCCCGGCGTGACAAATGTTGCTCCGCAGATGGACCCTACAAACCCATCTGCAGTACACGTTGTCGGCGATAAGGCGATTCTCAATGTAACTCTGAATAAAGCCCCAGATAGCGTTGAAGCTGGGAATGACATTCCGAAGATTCGCCAGATTGCTCACGCAACGGATGCGTCGGCATTAGTTGGCGGCACTAGTGCTGTGTACTTTGACGTTCGCACCGCAAATAGTCGAGATAACAGAACAATTATTCCAATAATTTTGTTGGTCATTACCTTAATTCTTGGCTTGTTGTTGCGCAGCATTTTGAGTGCAATTGTCCTGCTTGGGACAGTTGTGCTTTCATACTTTGCAACATTGGGTGTCTGTGCTTTGGTCTTTAATCACATCTTTGGATTTACAGGTGGAGATAATTCATTCCCACTTTTTGCCTTCATATTCCTGGTTGCGCTAGGTATTGATTACAACATCTTCCTCATGACGCGAGTTCGTGAAGAATCACAAAAGATTGGCACACGTGCAGGAGTCATTAAGGGTGTCACTGTCACTGGTGCGGTAATCACATCGGCTGGAATTGTTTTGGCAGCTACCTTCGCGGTTCTTGGATTACTCCCGCTAGTTCCATTAGCCGAACTTGGTTTTGCTGTGGCCTTTGGAGTTTTGCTAGATACCATCATTGTTCGATCAATTTTGGTACCAGCTCTGGTCCACGAAATCGGTCCTAAAATCTGGTGGCCATCTAAATTGCAGGATAAGTAAATATGGGTTTGCGTGTAGGTATCGCAGGGTATGGCTTAGCCGGGCGATACTTTCACGCACCGTTACTAAAGGGTTGTGGGTTTGATGTTGTAGCTATCCAAACTGCAAATCCAGAGCGCGCAGCACATGCAAAAGCAGATTTCCCACACACCACAGTTGTATCAACCATCGAAGAATTAGTAGCGCGCGAACTTGATCTTGTTGTCGTAGCCTCAGCTAATTTAGTGCACGCACACCATGCAGTTGCGGCCATCAATGCAGGCATTCCTGTTGTAGTCGACAAGCCCATGGGCCGTACCTTTGCTGAAACTCAAGAAATAGTCAGCGCAGGTGAAGCTGCAGGCGTTGGGGTTTCAACATTTTTTAATCGCCGTTGGGACAGCGATGCATTGACTATCAAAAAGGTTTTAGCAAGTGGAGTGCTGGGTCAAGTACACAGAATCGATTCTCGGTTCGAAAGATTTAGACCAGAACTCAATGCGACATCTTGGCGAGAAAATATGTCAGCGGCCGAAGGTGGGGGTCAGTTACTAGATTTACAGCCACATCTAATTTCCACTGCTATTGATTGGTTTGGTACGGCCGAACTTGTCACTGCAACTGTTCGTTCATTACGTGGGGGAGCAGATGATGATTCGGTATTGGTTTTAAACCACACAAGTGGCGTTACCTCATATCTATCAGCAAGCGCGGTTGTAGGTGCACCGGGTCCTCGAATTCGAATACTTGGAACTAAAGGTGCTCTAGTCATTAATGAATTAGATCCGCAAGAAGCACTATTGCGGGCAGGAATGTTTCCAGAGAATGGAACCTGGTCTATTCCAACGTCTTCGAAAGCATTTATCCATCGCGGAGATGATGTGGAAGAAATTGAGTCAGTCCCTGGCAACTATGGACATTTTTATAAAGCAATTGAGTTAGCGATAAATACAGGGGCGCCTTGGCCGATACCGAATTCTGATGCGTTATTAGTAGCATCAATAATTGATCAAGCTCGTGAAATTGGTACCCGTGCATTCTGAGGTTTTGATTGTTGGATCAGGGCTGGCAGGACTGAACGCAGCTATTTATTTAGAGGCCGCTGGCGTTGATGTAACGGTTATTGAATCATCTGATCGCGCCGGTGGGCGAGTTGCAAGTGATGTGATTGATGGCTTCATCTGTGACCGAGGATTTCAGCTAATAAATTCACAGTATCCAGCGTTGCAAGAACTCAATGTAATAAAGGAATTAGATTTCATTGAAGCACCTAGAGTCATCGAAGTTGCTTTAAATCAAGGTCGCAAGGTTATTGGCGATCCGCGACAAGTGCCATGGACTGCAATTGATAAAGCGACCGGAACGATTCCTGAAAAGATTGCCCTCTTGAAATTTGTGATGAGCCGACCAACCCCTGGTCATTCCATTGGACAAGCCCTTCGAAGCACCGGAACGTGTTACGAAAGAGTCTTACGCCCATTTTTACATGGAGTTTTTTTAACAGACCCCGACAACGTGGATGTCGTGTATGGACATTCAATTATAAAAAGCTTTGTTAATGGGCGACCTGGCGTTCCACGAAATGGAGTTGGTGAACTTTCAAAGGCACTTGCAAAGCGCGTGAGAAATATCGTTTATAACGCCAGAGTAGATGGGATAGATCTAACCTCTGTTCACACAAACAATGGGTCCTATACGGCGAACAAGATTCTTATCGCAACGGATGCGACAACTGCTACGCAGTTGTTGGGTTTAACCGAAGTTCCTCGCATGGCGAGTTGCATTACTTGGTATCACGCCGTCAATCACAACCCTTCAGGCAGTGGTCGTTTAATCGTTGATGGTCAAAAGCGTGGGCCAATAATTAATTCAGTTGTCATGTCAGATATTTCTCGTAATTACGCACCACAAAATCAGCATTTGGTAGCAACGACGACTGAGTTAAACGTCACCGAATCCGATGTACGTCGCCACTTAGCCATAATCTGGGGAGTCGATACCTATAGTTGGCAGTTCATAGCAAAGTATGAAATTCCTGCTGCATTGCCGATTCACAATGTGGGACGAGCTCTGTCACAAAGTATGAAGATTAACGATCACCATTTTGTTGCCGGCGACCATCGAACTGTTCCATCACAACAAGGGGCTTTGTTTTCTGGCCGCCTTGCTGCTCAATTAATCTTGAACTAGTTGTGCGAGTGCTTCCGAAATATGTGGGTAATCCCAGGTAAAGCCTGCCTCTTGTAGAACATGTGGAATCACACGCTTAGATCCGAGAACTTCGGAAGAAAAACCACCTAGTGCAATTTTCAAAGCGATTGCAGGTGCTGGAAACAGTGCAGGACGGTGCATTGCTCGCGCAAGTGCCGATGTGAACTCTTGATTAGTTACGGGGTTTGGAGCAGTTACATTAACTGGACCTGAAATTGGATTTTCTAATGCAAAAACAATTGCCCTAATTTGGTCGTGCAGCGTGATCCATGACCACCATTGCTTTCCATTGCCCATCTTTCCGCCAAGACCTAAACGAAATAGTGGAAGCATCTTTCCTAGTGCACCACCTGTTGGGTCTAACACTAAACCCGTGCGAATTTTAACTGTGCGAACATCACCAGCAAGGTCTGCAGCAGCTTCCCATTCACGGCAGACCGCCGCTAAGAAATCATCGCCAGCGCGATCAGTTTCGACGACTGCTCGATTTCCGCTTTCGCCATACCAACCAATGGCAGATGCAGAAATAAACACCTGCGGCTTTAGCTCTGCAACAGCGTTTGCAATTGCAGTTGTTCCAAGCAATCTGGAATTAAGAATTTCACCTTTGTACTTTTTGTTCCAACGTTTGTCACCAACGCCAACGCCAGCTAAGTGAATGATTGCATCAACACCGCGAAGTGGTTCTAGATCTACCACGCCAGTTTGTGGATCCCATTGCACTTCATCTGCAGCAACTGGCGCTCGACGCACTAGGCGTTGAACGGTGTGACCTTCACTTTTTAAGTGACCAACAAGTGCGGTACCGATTAGTCCCGAGGCACCCGTAACGGCAATTCGTTGTGGAACAGTCATTACTTACTTACAGTCCTAGATCTGACTCGAAAGCGCCGCCTTCGAGGCGTTCCTTAAGAGTTACTAGGAATCGTGCAGCATCTGCGCCATCAACAACACGGTGGTCGTATGAAAGTCCAAGGTAAACCATGGAACGAATCGCAATTGTTTCTCCGCCATCTTCGCCACGAACAACCATTGGACGCTTAACAACTGCGCCTAAGCCAAGAATTGCTACCTGTGGTTGATTGATAATTGGAGTATCAAATAGTGCTCCACGACTTCCTGTATTTGTAAGGGTAAATGTTCCGCCACCTAATTCATCTGGAGTCACCTTGTTATCGCGAGTGCGGGCAGCAAGATCTGCAATCTTGCGAGCAATTCCACCCATGTTCAGATCACCAGCATTGGCAATGACAGGAACAAGTAATCCTCGCTCCGTATCAACAGCAACACCTAGGTGTTCTGCCCCATGATAAGTAATCTGATCGCCTTCAACAGAAGAGTTGAGGACAGGATGTTGCTTGAGCGCCTCACATACTGCAACAGCAAAGAACGGAAGGAATGAGAGCTTCACGCCTTCACGCGCTTCAAAGCTTGCCTTTGAACGATCACGAAGACGTGCAATCTTTGTAACATCAACTTCGATGACTGTTGTTAGTTGCGCACTAACCTGAAGAGATTCAACCATGCGCGCTGCAATAACTTTGCGAAGTCGAGACATGGTCACTGTTGTTCCACGAAGTGGAGATACTGCAACAACTGCAGGTCGTGGCGCACTTGGTGTAGAGGCAACAGATGCCGATGCCGCAACAGGTGCTGCAGGACGAGCCAATGCTTCAACATCTTCGCGACGAATTCTTCCGCCGATTCCTGTGCCAGTAACTTGTGCAAGGTTTACACCGAGTTCGGATGCGAGCTTGCGAACTAGGGGAGTTACATATGCATCTGCGGGTTGTGTAACAGGTGCAGACGCAACTGGTGCAGGTGTAACAGGTGCAGGCACAACCACTGGTGTCGCTGGTTGAGCTGGAACCTGTGCCACCGGAGTGGATATCACTGGCGCAGACACAACTGGTGCAGGTGTTGCAACGGCTCCGTTAGCA
>Ga0209085_1000653_pt1 | contig 24546 bp, 62 predicted proteins | sample C_131016_EF_Meta_FD_187310 | JGI IMG/M metagenome (GOLD analysis project Ga0209085, IMG submission 187310) | Freshwater microbial communities from Lake Croche, Canada to study carbon cycling - C_131016_EF_MetaG (SPAdes) (version 2) | ecosystem: Environmental > Aquatic > Freshwater > Lake...
CATAAAGCAGAGTAAATAGGGAAGCCAAAAAGATTATTGGGTAATAGAACTCTAATGGATTTGATTTCCTTTTTTGGTTTAGGGATGATAAAACTTGTTTCATTGTTTTGATTATTTAATTGATAGGACAAAGATAAGCAATTTAATTTAAACTACCAAATTTATTTTGAATTTTGAAGACCTACTCAAATATTTTATTAAAAACCAATTGGTTGCAAAAAGGTATGTATATATGATAGTTAGCTGCAAGGTGGCACGATGACCGCCCAAAATCTAATCTCGTTATGGTTGTAAGCCCAACCGCTACCATTCCAAGTTTCCCAATGTATCTTACCATCTTTTCTACATATCAAATACTTTCCGTATTCGGTTGGGCGTGTTTCAATTTTCATCCAGTCGAAAGCCACCCAGCAGCTAACAGCGGGTTGCTTCAATGGCTTAGTTTCGTTTTCATTTGACATATTATCGTAAATTAATTGATTATTTGATAGGACAAAGATAAGTAAATTAATTTAAACTACCAAATATTTTTTAATGTTTTACAAATTTATTTTCATCAACATAAAACGAGAACATATTCATATAAGTTGAGGATATTGTATTTTTAACATATACCTCAATGTTAATTTTTCTCTCAGGCATAAACGCTTTTAACGTCCTTGCAAGTTGTTTTAAATTAAATTCCATATTGCTGGTTAACATCTCAACATCATAAGATAAACTAATTTGTTTTAATCCTTCAGTATCAACTAAAACATTACCCTCACTATCTCGTACTTCAATTGATATTTTATATTTCTCAATCTTTTTTTCGATAGCTTTTACATAAGCATTTCTACCCTTTTGTGTTGATAAATCGTGTATCATGTTTTTTTTAATTATTGATAAGACAAAGATAAGCAAATTAATTTAATCTACCAAATTTATTTCATCTTTTTCTCCAATTTTAATTAGCACATCAATACCATTATCAATAGCTTTTAAAGACGTACCATTGGAATTTGTTACAATGGCATGAACATAGATTTTTCTACCATTTAACAAAAGATAATCTTTATATTGTATATGACCAATTGACATGATTAATAAAGATAAATAAATTAATTTAAAAGTTGAACTCTATGGAAAGCGCACACATGAGTATTGGATTTGTCCGATTGAAAACAATACGATGGGAAACCTGACATCGGATTTTCATCAGTTGCAAGAAGTATTTCACCTTCTGCTAAATATTTTTCAAAATCTTTGGCCATAAATGGCTTAGCATTTGGGAATGTTTTAAAGAATGCTTTAGCATCATTTTTATTCTCAATAACATAACGTTCGAATTGAGATTCGCCGCTTTGTGGGCTTGTAAATAAACCCCTTTTTAAGTGTTTGTGTTTCATAGGACAAAGATAAGAATTAATTTGATATAAACAAATTTATTTTAAACTATTTTCACAAAAACCATATTACCAAATTGTTTCTCTAAATTATTCTTTTCCCGATTAAACCCTTCTTTATCATACTTATCCAATGGTTTGGCTTCAGTGAAAACACGTCCTGTTGGATATTCAAACCCAGATGGGTTTGAAATCATTTCTTTACGTTCAATAGTAAAAGTTGGGTGCAAATTTGTACGCAAAGCTTCAACAATTACGCTATGCCTTCTTATGATTGATTCCTCCCAAGATTTAATCATTTCAGATACGGTTTTGTTTGGTTGGAAAAGTTCTAAACTTTTCTTATCAAATTCAACGGAATAGTCTTCTCCATTAGCTAAACGAACAACATACAAAGCTTCAAGTTCACGTGTATCTAATACTACTCTATGCCATTTGTCAGCTTCTTCAATTATTGGTGTAATATCTATTTTCATTGTTTTTTTTGATTATTTGATAGGACAAAGATAAGTAATTAAATTGAAACTACCAAATTTTAGCCAACTTTTTGTTCATTTGACGTGAATAATCTTTCTTGCTCTTATGGACAACATGCCTTACACGAGGCATTTGCTCTTGTATATCAGCTTCTCTACGAGCTGCACGTTCCATCCTAAGCATTTGGTCTTTTGTGATTTTCATACTGCAAAGATAAACAAATTTATTTAATTACCAAATTTAAGGTAGAGTAAAACTTATTGGGTTTGTTTCGTGGTAAGAACTGTTTTCCATTTGGTGTTTATCAAAGCAATTCCACGATAAATTCACCCATTTGGGGTTGGGTACATTCAACTCAATCCATTTATTATCCCTTAAAGTACCAGTTGCATAAACACAACGTTTCATTCCTATTGATTTATTCTCGAATAAATAAAAACCTTCTTTTAATGTTTCACAATATTTTGGCTTTTTCATCTTTAGATTAATTGATTATGGGACAAAGATAAGTATAAAAAACGAAACCACCAAATTTCTTTGATGGTTTCTTTTAAATTAGTTTAAGATTTCTTGAATGCTTGGCTTATTCAATTCTGCCTTATAATCTGCCAAAATCTTTTCAAATTCGGGAAGACAATCAGCAGCTGTTTTGCCTTTTAAGCCATAATAGTCTTTTAAATCTTTTAACTTAACCCCTTTCATTTTCATACCTAAAGAAAGGATTTTAAGCGTATGGCGGTGTGCTGTCAATTGATAACCGATATAATCTATATCTTTTTTACCCATTGAAACACTTGGTGTTTTTAATTCACCATTTCTAACTTGTTGAAGTGCTTGTTCAAATTTTGTCATTGTTTTAATTATTGATAGGACAAAGATAAGTAAATAAATTTAAACTACCAAATTTATTTTTGATAAACATAATTTCGCTTTATCTATCATATTATTTATATCTTTCATAGAAAATATGTATTTATATTTACCATACATTCTTGCTTCAATAAGCGCATCAGAAAGTCCATATTTTAACAAATGTATAATGTCTTCATATAATCTTTTATCAGCACTTGTCTGATATTGATACCCACAAATTTCGCAACTATTTACGTTTGTCATTTGATTAATTATTGATAAGGCAAAGATAAGTAATTAAATTTAAACTACCAAATTTATTTCAAAAAAAAAAGTGCATTTCTGCACCCTTCTTTTATCATATAATCAAAACACTATCTTAAATGAAAATTCATAATACTTTGCTTATCAATTCCAACAAATTGGTTTGAACCGCCTGTAAAATCAGAGTAACTTTTGGCTGTTCTAATTAATAACCTATTGTAATCAAAATGCCTTATATCAGAGCAACTAAAGTAATATATTTGTCCACTTGGTGAAGTGAAGAATCCACTAAAATAGTAGAATCCATAATTCATTTCAATTTGTGTGCAACCCTTATCTTTAAAGATTTTAGATAAACGATTTTTTTCTTTTCTGAAAAATTCTTTAAAGTCTTGTCCTAAATCGGAACCTGAATAGTTTTTACGTGCCATGTTTTATTTGATTGATAAGACAAAGATAAGTAATTATTTTGAATTTACCAAATTTATTTATGATATATTGCACCAAAAATCTTCATCAACAAAAAAAGTATCTTCGTAATAATTTTTGATAATATCCATCGGAACTTCACTTGCATCATCAATTTCTTTTCCCATAACTTCTTCCAATGAACCATCATCTAAATGTTGATGATACCACCTTTCTCTTAACTCTTGCAACTCGTTTTCATTTAATTCGTTTACGTTTCTCATCGTTTTAATTATTGATAAGGCAAAGATAAGTAATTATTTTGAATTTACCAAATTTATTTCAAAAAAAAAGGGAGAAATTTCTCCCTTTTATTTAGTATGCACTTGTTGGCATATTTTGATTTTGTTCGTAGCTTTGGCTTTCCCATTCAGAATCTGGGTTTGTAAGGCTATGGTAGTATTGTTTAAGTTGTTCAGCTATTTTATCTAACTTAACTTGTTGTTTGTCGGTGCAAGGTTTTCGGTAAGCGTTTATTGTGTTATCCGAACAAACCCTACCAAGCAAACCACCACCTAAGTAATTCTGATAACTTGTCATTTTTTCACCCTTAAATCCGAGAGTATCCAAAGATATTTCAATTCCACCACCACGTGAAGTAATTTGTGAACGTAGTGTGATTTTTTCAAAGTCGATTTGTTTTGCTTTTGCCATTGTTTTAATTATTGATAGGACAAAGATAAGTAAATAAAACGAATCTACCAAATTTATTTTAAATTATTTTAAAATGGGTCTGACATTGTAGTCAAACCCTGTTTATAGAGTTTTCTGTAATTTCTTGCAATTTCTTCGGCTTTGTGTTTACTCCAATTACCATCTCTCTCGTTTACCCAAACCCCGTCCAAATATTTTACTACTCTAAAATCCCCATACTTTTCGTTTTGTTCAACTTTGAATGTAACTTTTGATTTCATTGTTTTAATTATTGATAGGGCAAAGATAATAAATTATTTTAATCTACCAAATTTATTTTCAAAAAAAGGTTGCATTTCTGCAACCCTTTCTCATCATCAATCAAACAAACTTATTTAACTTTCAGCAACAAGTAGTGTTTTATACTCTTTTTCTGTTAAGTGTCTTGGTGTTTCCAATTCTTTGTAACTACCTTTTGGTTTAATCAAAATACAATCACCTTGTCGGATAATCTTTTCAATCTTTCCTTTTGGCACATTCGTTTGAATAGTCCAAGCAATACAATCAATAGCGTTTACTTTATTTATTTCGTAATTCCAACTATCCTCGTTATTCGTGTTATACACACTACGAGGTTCAACCCAAATAAGATATTCTCTGTTGGTTGATGTATCTTTGCATTTCACATAATATGAATTTTGCATTTTTTGCCAACCCTCTAACCCTTCACTAAATACTTCACCACTCACTTCATAAAGTTCATAGGTATCATTGAATGTATGTTCAACAACTTCACCATTCTCTGTTACCCAAGTGGTTGATTTTGTCAGCGTTTTTGAACTAAGTAATTTAGGGTTTACTTCTTTAACTAACCTATCCAACCCAAAGATAAGCATACAAACCCTTCTTTGTTCCAAATTAGGCAACCCAGCAATTTGTTTAAAAGATAGTGGTTTGATGTCTGCCCAAATGTCTTCAAGTTCGGGGAAAGGACAATTTTCGTGTTTCAGTTTAAGTAAACCACACCCTAAATCATAAGGGAATTTTGTGTTGTTGATAACGATTTGCATATTGTTTAATTTTTATTTAAGACAAAGATAAGGGGAATTTTTCAATTCCCCAAATATTTTTCTGTTTTTTTTTAATCACTATCTCTGTAAATTGTGTAATCTCTACTCAACGTCAAAGTAAGGTCATTACCAACAAGCACCAAATCTTCGTTATCTTCATTTGTAGTGAAAACAAACCAATCAGTAGCTTCACCTTCTGCACCTTCTGGTTCAAAGTCATAGCAAGATTGAATGATTTTTTCTTCCAAACTTTCAACCAATTTTTCTTGTTTGTCAGTTAAGATAAAATCTTTTTTGTAATTGATAGTGAAATTACCTTCTTCACCATTGAGGTTATCAACAAATTCAGAAACAAAAGCAGCTTCTTCATCAGTTAATGAAACTTTTGTTTTACCATCAAATCTTTCACTCCACTCACTTTGAGCATTTTTTATGTAATAAAAATCATCTTCATCTTCATTTAAAGTAATTTCAACGCAACCACTTTCACCTTGATAGTGTCCGTCTGAATTTACATAAAAATCAACGTTGTTGTAAGTTTCTCTGTCAAAATAATCAACCAATTCTTGACTTTCAACCAATTCATTTTCTTTGTCAAAAATCTCAATGTCGGTATCGCCCATACTATCTCCACCGCAATTAAAATTAAAATTGATGTGGTCAATACCCAACTCTTTCCAAAGTTTTACGATTTTTTCTGTTTGTTCCATTTTTTATTTGATTTTTAATTTACTGCAAAGATAAACATTATTTTTGAATCTACCAAATTTATTGTCTTATTTTTTCCAAAAATTCTTTTGCGGTTAGTTCCGATTCGGGATTGTCAATGTTTTTAACTCCGTTACACATCCACGCTTGAACTTCCAATCGCTGTTTCTTCTTCTAATCTTTCTTCTCTTAATTTATCTAACAATTCACGACTACGCTTTTGTGCTTCAATACTCGGTATTGGTTTAACTCCGTTATTCATCCAAGGTTGAACAACAAGGTTTTCCAAATAATCTTGTGGTGTCGGTATGCCATTATGACGGAAATCTTCTGACAAATGCAACATAGCAATATCAACCGTATCAACACTTTTGCCATCGGAATTTACAATGTTATACCCAAAGATTTTAGGTATGATAGTGTAAGCAAACCAAGTGTTATGTGTTAATAACCTTGATGAATTGTTATTCATTGTAGCCTTTGGGCTATCAAGTAATTCGTGAATTGGTAAGTAACATTCAACACTACCACCCCACCTTTTAACCGAACTCTTTGCGTGTATCATTGGATTTGCCATAATTGTTTGTTTATTTGTTATTGATTATGGTGCAAAGATAATAAATTATTTTGAATTTCCAAATTTATTTTCAAAAATTTTTTTGATATGGTTTAAAAAAAATTCATAATCATGTGCTCGTTTCATTCTATTACATGTTTCACAACAAGTTATTGAATTATCCATAGTATAACCAATGGAATTATTTACCCTATCAATTCCATTATAAATCAATGGAATCCCAGCTCTAATCTCACCTGTTTTGCTGTTTTTGATTTGATAAACACTTGAAGGTTCGCTATCACAATAATAACAATTCTTATCTAAAAAACTCTTAAATTCATCAATCGTGAATTCAAAAGTTAAACCTCTATCCAAAGCACCTTTTTTGTATGCGTAGTAAAGTGAATTATATGTTGTTTCAATACTTCTTTTATTAGTATTAAAAGGTATTCTACAAGGACTGTAACCACAACATACTGAATGACCACCAGTAATGTTATTTAATTGTGCTTCTTTAGTTCTACCACATTCACATTGAACTTTAATGATACGTCTTACTGTATTACCATAACGCTTTAATTCAACATCATGTAAGTATGTCCATTTAGTTTCAACACCTTTAGTAGTGACTAATTTTTGATTAGGTATTAATTCGATTCGTTTTCCCATAGTTTTTTATAATAAATATCGAGAAAACAACAAAAAGATTATTTTGTTTTATTTTTTTTCGTGAATTGGTAAGTAATCTTCTACCTTGCCACCCCACCTTTTAACCGAACTCTTTGCGTGAATAAGACAATTAGCCATAATCTTTTTTATTTGTTAATGATGGTGCAAAGATAATAAAAAAATCTGAACTACCAAATTTTTATTTAGAATTTTTTAATACCTCTCCAATAGCTATATGCAAATCTTTTAATTGTTCTCTTGTCATACAAGGTATCATCATTGTATGATAGTTCAAATTCCTACGTTCTGAACGATTATCGTGGTCTGGATATAGATTATTATCTTCAATGCTAATATAACCAACATTACCAGTTAAACCAACATATATCTTATGCCCATTAGCATAGGTAATTCTTTGTGCAAGTTTTTGTTGTTTTGCCATTTTAAATTACTTTATTTAAAAATAAAAATGGGTTGTTTCCAACCCATTTACCCTTAATCCCAAACTCTACTAATAGTTGCATTAAACGGATTGTATTCAATTTGTTTACCAAGAACCCAATTTCCTTGTTCAACTTGCAAACCTTTGTGTTCAGCAAAATTGCCATTAGGTTCTTCGTGTTTCAATACACTATTTTCTTTTACAGAAATCTCTGCAAAATCTGTTAGCGTATCTTCCGTTGAAAAGCTACCATATAAGGTATGTTGGTTTGCACCTTCACCTTTTAGGATTGTCTGTTTTGTTTTTTTACGTTTTGCCATTTTGTTTAATTTTATGCAAAGATAAGTAAATAAAATGAATTTACCAAATTTATTAGTATTCAAGTACAACTTTTTTTGATAGTTGTCTATTGTAGTCTTTTTTTGTTTTGTGAACGGAATGTTTAATTCTAGGAAGTTGCAATTCAATTTCAGCGTTTCTACGAGCAGCACGTTCCATTTTGTAAATGTCCTCTTTGGTAATTTTGATTGTTTTTCCCATTGTTATTTGATTTTAATAGGACAAAGATAAGAAAAAAATTGAATTTACCAAATTAATTTTCAATTTCTTCAACTGAACAATAATCGGCAATATCCACCAATGGAATTCTACCATAATCACGGGAAGAATAATACCCTTGATTTTCGTAGCGTTTTACAAACTTCTTGATTTCACTTTGGAGTTGGCTTTCAGTATAGGTGAGTTTATCCATACGGATATCAAAACCATCAGGTGAAAGAATACGGAATCTTTTTTTCATTTTAATTTATTTTAAATTTAACAAAATGTGATAAGGCATTAACATAATGTTGGGATTAAACCTAACTTCTTATCTCCTTATCACACTATGCAAAGATAGTAATTATTTTGAATCTGCCAAATTAATTTGATATTCTTTTTTCTGTTTTAATTTGTTCAGTTTCATATTGCTCGGCAACAAATAATATTTCTTCCAACACATCCTTTGACAAATTCTCATACGCAACTTCGTAATCGTGTATGCTGTCGCTACCCATACTGCTACAATCATATACTCTAACTTCAACTGATTTATAATTAAAGTATTCTGCCAATGCAATCAAATCACCCATTTCATTTACAACTGGGCTGTTACTTGGTTCTACTTCACCGCTACCAAAAGGTTCAAACTCTCTAATAATGGTTTTAATTTGTTTGATGATTGATTTTTTAGTTTTAGCCATGTTTTAATTATTTTGATAGGGCAAAGATAGTAATTATTTTGAATCTGCCAAATCTTTTTTCAATTTTTTTATCACATTTAAATCAGCCTCAATCGGACCAGCTACAGCTGCAATGGAGTCCTTAACACTCAAACCCCAAAAATCTTTATTCCAAATTTCAGTACGGAATTTTTCAATTATGCTTTCACAAGCTGAAAGACTTTCTTTGTCCAAACCCTTATAAGTTTTGGAAGGCTTTAACCCCAATAGGGCAAATAAATAATGTTGCTTAACAAGTTTAATTGAATTAAGAAAATCCTGTTTCATGTTTGATTAAATTGATAAGACAAAGATAGCAATTAATTTGAATCTACCAAATTTATTTTACACCATCATTCCATCTACCTCTAAATAAGCGACCATCTTTTTTATCGTCATTATAACCATAAAATAAATCTCCATAAAAAGAAATTGATAATAGTTCTAAGTTTTTATATTCAGTTAAATCAACTTCTTTTATTGGCACATACCAAGTAAAATCTGTTTTCAACCACGCATAAACTTCTATTTTTTTCATAGGACAAAGATAGTAATTAATTTGAATCTACCAAATTTATTTTAAATAAAGAAATGATATGTGCCATAATATGGCACAAGTCTGCCAGTTAGCAGTAAGTTTTACGGACAGCTTTCCATCCACCACCTAATACATTAGCAGAAACGTGAAAGTGTCTACCCTTAGCTGTTATTGAACTCCTCCCATTTTTATAATCCACTATTACATCTTCTTCTTTTGTGTCAAAGTTGTATATAATAGTTCCATTTGTTAAAGTGTCTTGCCCTGTTGGTTCATACACAAACCTACTGCTAACAACAGGTTTATTCAATTGCTCACTTTCGTATGTGTCAACAATCTTTTTTGCTTCTAAGTAAATTTTTTCTGTTATCATAATTTCGTTCTTTTAATCGCAACTAAATAAACCTGCAAAACGTTATACACAATGCTACCAAAGTGCTTCGATTTAACACTTGTTATAAAAATTTTTTTAAAAATAATCACTTAAAATACCACCATCACTTGTAGATAAATTCTTTATAAAATTATCAATATCTTCAATGTTTTCTTCCCACGAATATTCATTATCTAACATATATGATGAAACCTCACTCGCATCAACTTGTGAATTTCTACCATAAACACCTTTATAAGAACGTATTAATATATTATCATCTGATTTATCACCAAAAATATAATACGCAATAGCATCTGTTGCATAAGGGTAAATATTACCATACTTACCATATAGTTGTTGAATATTATCAACTACGTTTTTATTTTCATTTACGAATTGTTTAAAGTTCTTAACTTTATCAATCATTTGTCTCATATCTTTACTCATAGTTTTATGTTTTTACTTTATATATAAATATTCAGAATTAAATTTTTCTAAATTCTTATAAAGAAAGATAACTTCGTCTTGTTCTTGTTCGGTTAATGAATCCCCAAGTACTTCAAGCTTATCAGCTAATTCTTGTGATGCTTGACCTTTCTCTTCAATTTCTTGGTTAACCAAATTTTGAAGTTCAATAAATTCTAATGCTTTGCTCATGTTTGATTGATTTGATAAGACAAAGATAAGGATAAAAAACGAAACCACCAAATTTATTTTGATGGTTTCATTGAATTTTATTTTATTTCATTGATTTTATAAATCACTCGTTTATATAACTGGCCTTCATGTCTTGGAACATAGGTATCAATTATTTTATATGTTTCATCCTTAGCCAAACAAATAAATTCAGTTAAAACATTACTTTCAACTTTTTCTTTGCGATTACGATTGTAAAAATCGGTTATGTCAGTTTCAACAATTACAATTTCTGCATCTTCAACAGATACAATAAATCTTGGATTAATTTCAATCTCACCACCTTCTACCAATAACAATTCCCAAAAACCATTTAATGCCCGTTCCTTATGAATCTTAGTAGTATAATAAGTATCTGTTGAACCACCTAAACCACCGCCATAACTCACAAGTATTTTTCTAACTTTTTTGGTTCTATCAGATAAAATTCTTGATGGAGAGCAAGGTACACCAATTTGTATTGTTTTCATTTTTAATTTTTTTTTGATAAGGCAAAGATAGTAATTAATTTGAATCTACCAAATTTATTTCAAAAAAAAATATAAATAAAGTAAAATAAAAATTTGTTTATATCAATATTTTATCTATCTTTGCCCTATCAATTTAAAACAAATGTCAAAACAAACTCAACGTAGCATTAGCGAAATCGCTCTAGAAATTCGCAAAGATTGGAAAGCAACTTCTAAAAATGGTATCTATTTTGGTGCTAAACCTTATTTAGAAGCTATGGAAATGCTTACCGATAAAACAAGCCGTTATGGTTATGATTCAGCTTCTAGCATTATAAACTACTTCTTAGCTAATGCTTCAACTTATCGTGGAACCAAAGCAAAAGAATTAAAAGCTGAATTGAAAGCGATAATCAAATAAAGTAGTATAAAATTAAGGCTCCAGATAATCTCTGGAGCTTTTTTATTTTCAGTACTTTTAAATGAATTTTTTTACAGTGATATATTTACTGTAAACTAATTTATTTAAACATGGAACAAAAATACTTCTTCGGTTGGGATAATATCAAATGGTTTATCTCAGAAATTTGCAAAATCTATTCATCACAACCTTCTTTCTTTTCTAAGAAAAGAATTGAATCTGGACTTGCTTTTATTATTGCTCAATGGGGAATGATTTATTTCCTAGTTACTCACTCATCAGCTTTAACGATGGGTGAATTTTTATTATGGGCAACCACTGAATTTGCCGTATCAGGTTATATAATCAATCAAATTCAGAAAGAAAAAAAAGAAATCGTTTCGAAAGAAAATCCACAACAACTTAATGATTAACGGAGCTTAGCCGAATCCATGTACACAAACGTGTACACTATATAAAATAGCCAAACCCCTGTCCACATTTCGGGCTCAGGGGTTGACTTTTTTCATAATTGGCCGCATATAAGCTGCCTTCGGTTGTTAATGCGGGCATAGCCACCCGCTGGCTGAATTAATAAGAGGTGAGAGCCCACCCCAATCAATCGGCTCAAACTGATTGAGATGTCACCACTTTTTGGCTCAATGGGATGCCTTCCCACCGACTTACGTCCCTCGCCAGGGAACCGATTGGTTGATAAGAGGGCGACTTCGGGTGTCACCTTCAACATTATCGAACCAATATTTTAAAGAACTTGTTTCAACTTCAACGATACAAAGGTAAGAAAACTTTTTGATATTACCAAATCTTTTGTAAACTTTTTTTCAAAAATTATTAAACCATACCGATAAAGTCTGCTCACGGAATATCGGCAAGTCGTGGCACTTTATGATTTAATATTTCTTTCAATGAACGTGAGACAAAGGTAAGAAAACTTTTTGATATTACCAAATTTATTTGGTTTCTTGAATAATAAATTCACCTTCAACAATTCCGTATTTTGACTTTTCGGTGTAACGATATGTTTCAACAGAATCAGTTGATTTCATTGGTTTGGTTAAAATCCAAAGTTGGTCGTCTTTCCAAGATGCATTAACCAATTTTCTGTTTGGTTTTAAACGATACGTTTCAGTTTGTCCATACTTTTTAACCAATACGTTATCGCAACTGGTTAAGGAAATTATTCCAATAAGTAATAATAGTTTTTTCATGTTTTATAATTGTTTAATTTTTTCTTTTGTTTTTTGCCACTTGTAAACGTTTTGCCAAGCTAACATTGCAATAGCTCCTAAAAGTGATTTATCGTGAGGTTTTTGCCATTTGGCATATTTTTCAACATTTTGAATCATAACATCAATGATTTGATGATGCTCAAGTGTTTGAGCCGTTTCAATCGAGTTATGTATTTTTATGGTTGCTTTAAGAAAATCCATTTTAATTAGCTTTAATGATAAGACAAAGATAAGCAATTATTTTGAATCTACCAAATTTATTTTTAATTGTAAATGATTAAGACCTTTTATTTTATTGGTTGGTAAACCATTACGTTTCCACATCCCACTAATATAGCCCTCATGCAAATTTGGTTTACCCATATAAGGACACTTCACCATACCAACAATAATATTATCCAATGGCAACCATCTTAGATTTTTTACTGGATAACCCTCAATGGTTTCTGTTATTTTATTTAATTCCTCTGTTTTCATAAGGCAAAGATAAAAATAAAAAATGGGATTACCAAATGATAACCCCATTTTTTTTGAAACTTTTTTTACTCGGCAAAGTTAGGTTTTATTTCAGCATACCCGATTGGTTTCTTGCTTTCAACTGAAATAATATCTCTAGCCCAACTTCCAATGTACTTATTTTCACCTCTAAAGTCACCACCACCCCTGCCGTTTCCTTCGCAGGTAAGCAAAGGTAGAGGGTGTATTTTAGTTCCTTTCCACGTAGGGATTTCAGAAACCGAAAACTTATCCACAAATTGCTTTTTGGTGTGGTTTACAATGTAACGTGTTTCAGTTGTGGTAAACCTTTCCGTAGGTTTAACTTTTTCTGTGTCCTTGCAACGGTCATACAAATTTGTTTTTCTGCCTTTGCATTCATCGGCATAGTCACCACCCCAAACCACCCTTTGAGGGTTGTTTTTGATTAGGCTTTCAAAAGCACTCACAAAATTATTTCCAATGTAGGAATGTTCCATGAGTTTAAGCCCATTGTCGTATTCGTGTGAATACATCCAAGATTTTACTGTTTTTTTGTTTTCAGCTAGCAAAATTGGTTTAAAATACTGTCCCATTTTTTTAATTATTTAATTGATTAGTGATGCAAAGATAGTAAAAAAAATGACACTACCAAATAGTAGTGCCACTTTTTTTGAAACTTTTTTTAGTATACAATTAAATCCAAAAATTCTTCACAAGTGAAAGTGTATTCAACTTTACTCCACACCAATACACCTTCAACATTATCAATATAATCATCCATATCAGAATGATTTTTAATAGCCTCAATTTGCTCGGCAATGGATAAATCCGCATCAGAAAGATAATGAGAAGCAGCTTCAACAGCAGAATCCATTTTTGTTGGCAAATGTGTTGATATTATTTCAGCAAATTGTTCTTCATCCAATAGGTTTAAATCCATTGGTAGTTTACCCTCAACAGCAAGACCAACCAAATACTCTTTTACAGACTTAGCAATTTCTAATGATTTCATGTTAATTTGTTTAATTGATTATGGGACAAAGATAGTAATTATTTTGTAACTACCAAATTTATTTGCAATTATTTTTTTACGATATTTTTTAATAGTTCAATTTCTTCATCAGTTAACTGATTTACACTTTCATCGTAAACTTCCAAACGATTTGCCTCAATTTCAAAACAATCACTATCTCCATCTTCTACAATGACATTGCCATTATCCAAATGGTCAATAGCTGTTCCAACAAATGAGAAGTTGTAATTGTCGCTATCATTTGGTTCGGGTACTTCAACCGAAGCAAAATGATGAATTTCTTTACCGTTTTTATCAAACGCTTTTACAGGAAATGAATGATTTGTCATGTTAATTTTTTTAATTGATTATGGGACAAAGATAAGAATTATTTTGAATCTACCAAATTTATTTTGAATATTTTTACTCGGTAGTTTCTTTGACTTTCAATAACTTGTCAATTTCAGCAACCCTTTCATATTGCTCATCAGCCAATGCAAGTTCTTTTAATCTATTCAATACAACCACAGCATAATCATCAACAAGATATTGTTCTTCGTGTGCCAATAATACAAGGCTGTCTGTAAACTCATCTAGTTCATCTTCCACGTTCTCACACAGGTAGTCCAAAAGATAGTATTCATTGTCGCCACGAATCTCCATAGCCATTTTTAATGCTTCGGCGCTACCACCTTTTGGTACGTTTTCACCAATACACTCTCCATTATCTAATGTATATTCACCAACATTGTGCCCAAAATTTTCATCAGCATATTCTACTTTAAAACGCAAAGTAGAATATTTTTCGGACATTACCAACATAGCCTCCAAAGGTGTACTCCACGCTGTATGGAATTCAATGATAGGTTCACTTTCATTTTTTAATTGGTCGTAAGCATTCCACTTTGTACCCCAGTTGGCAATTTGCCAATCATACCAGTTGTCGTGTCCAAATTCATCATTGAATTTGTCAGACATCTCTTTGGTAATACCACGACTAACACCCCATTGCTTTTCAATGTCGGATAGTTCATTGTTGGCTATTCGTGTTTCTTGCTCATCATATTCCTTTTTAGATATGATTTTTGTAGGACTTTGCGTACCTTCCAATTCCTGTGGAATAGGTGCAAACGTATTGAAGTCAATAAATTGTTCTTCTCTTGTGCCTTTGATTTCAGCAAGACACTTTGCTACTTCTTGTTCATTACCGATAATGGTAAGTCGATTGGTTACGTGATTAGGCATAATTATTTTTTTTTATTGATTAACGATGGCAAAGATAAGAATTATTTTGAATCTACCAAATTTATTTTAAAATATTTTTAATACCCAAATTCAGGTTCAATTTTTACTTTTGATTCTATCCATTTGATAATTTCATCAGCATAATATGAAGTGGTAAGCTCACAAAGATATTTACTCAATTTACGATAACAATCTTGCTCATTTGCCAATACAGTGCCTTGTGTAAATACTTTTGCTTTGCTTTGGTCAGAAGATTTTCTACTACCTTTTGAATAATCCCATTCTTTGCCAAAGACTTGAATTATTTTGCCAGTGATTTCAACTGTAATAATACCACCTTGGGCAACTTCGCCTAATTTCCAAGTTTTTGTTTTTAAGTTTCTAGGTTTAGTCATGTTGTTTATTATTGATAAGACAAAGATAGTAATTATTTTGAATCTACCAAATTTATTTTAGCAAACGTGTTCAATAATGGTTTTATTTAAGTATTGTGGTGTTACCCTTACAATCTCCAAATAAGTATCACCATCTTGTGGTGCAATACCTTCTCCATTGGTTTCGGCTACAATTGCTCTAGCAATGTTTTGTGCAATTTGCATGATGTCTTCATCAAGTTCAATGTTGGACTCGAATTCTAATTCCACTCTGAATGATACGGATTTACTCATGATTATAATGTTAATTGATTATGGGACAAAGATAGTAATTAATTTGAATCTACCAAATTTTTATTCAGAAATTTTTAATTCAACTTCACCAACTTCAAATAAATCTAAATCAAGTTTTTGAATTGCTTCAAATAAATTTCCATCTACTAGATAATAAAAATCTTCTTCTAAGGTAATATTAAACGTTTCTTGAATCGTCTTAGAATGACGAACCCATAAATTTTTAATATACTCCCTTAAATCATTTTCACCGCCAACTAATAAGACTCCACTTTCGTCTTCATCACGGACTTGTACCAATTGATATATTTTTGTCATGTTCTAAATTTTTTCAAAATAACCTTGATGTGAAAAATAAAAAGTTTCTCCATTATCTATCTTATAAAGAATATCATTTGAAATAATGTCATTTGAAATTATGATAACAACCTCATCAAAGATTTCATTACCATAATCAAAAACCCTAACTTTATCACCCTTTTTTAAATTTATGGTTTCCATCTTACTTTATTTAAAGTATTACATCCAACCTTCATTTATAATACCAGCTTTGCCATCAACCATTCGCCATATCTCTACCCATTCACCCCATTCTCCTCTACGACTTCTTAATACAGATATGTTGTCTTCTAGGTTTTCCTCCAGATGTCTTTTCATATTCTTAACCAATTCCCTATATGTTGGATATTGAATGGTTTTATATGGACTACCCTTACGATAACTATTGGAATACTCCCTTCTCGTTTCGTTGGTAATTATTGTTACCTGTGGTTTAAAGTTTGCCATTTTAATTTAATCGTTGTTAGGTAATACAGCATCTTCATCATCCTCACTTAAATCAACAGTGAACTTTTTACCTGTTAATTCATTTTTCACATCGTAAATCATATTGGCAGCATCTTCTTCAATCCATTTTAGGATTTTCTTTGTTGCTTCCAATGGATTTTTAGCCATGATGTCTGTAAAGGTTAATGTCACTTCAAATGTTTTAGCTTTAATGCTAACCTCTGTGTTGTCGCTGTTATGCTTACCACCTTCCATTCCGTCCAAATAGTTTGCCATGTTATTTAATTATTTAATTGATTAATAAGACAAAGATAAGTAATTAATTCGAATTCACCAAATTTATTGTGTTAAATTCTTTGATTATTTTCTTTAACTTTTCAACATACTCTGAATCCTCAGCATAATTCGCCCTTAAATATTGAAAATATTCCTCCTCCGTTTTTATATCATTTAAATAAGCCGCTTGAAACATAGCATAATCTTGCACACTTTCACGCCAATTGTCATAATAAGCGTGTCCGTTTTCCTCACCATTGGCAGTACTTGGCCTTCGTGTTGCTATTTTTAAACCAAATAAATTGTGGTTAGTCTTGAAAATTTCACTTTTGAAATTTCCAGATTCCAATACAGCTTGTGCAAAAACAATATGTGGAAATCTTATATTTAAATCCAATATGTATTCTTTTAACTTATCTTTCGAAAATTTGGTGTTTTCTTTGATTATAATCGCTTTTGTTTCACCACTGATATACCTAATGTCATTTAACTTAGATAATGCAATAAATGCAAAAAAACTCATCAAAACCAAAACAATCAAAACACAAATTAAAATAACCCTATTGGAAATATTCTCATAGGTTAAGCTTTTTTTGTTAAATTTATATATCATTTTATTTAAATTAATTTATTTTCTACTGAAAGCCATACTGAATCCTGTACTGAACTCCTTACTGAACGCCATACTGACCTCCATACTGAACTCCTTACTGAATCATCTACTGAATTCCTTACTGAATCCATTACTGAATGACTTACTGAATTCATTGCTGAATTAATTACTTTATGTTCAACTGATTGACCTATATTCATTTTATTATATTTCTAGTTGGTCTGGTTATTGAATTAGTTACTGAATCACTTACTGAATCCAATACTGAATCATATACTGAATCCTCTACTGAATTCTCTACTGAACTCCTTACTGAATCATATACTGAATTCCATACTGAATTCTCTACTGAATCATATACTGAATGACTTACTGAATTCCATACTGAACTCAATACTGAATTAATTACTTTATTTTTAACTGATTGACCTATATTCATTTTATTATATTTCTAGTTAGATTACTTACTGAATCATATACTGAACTCCGTACTGAAATAATTACTGAACGCCATATTGAATTACATACTGAATTAGTTAATGAACTCCGTACTGAATTCCTTACTTTAAACTTAATTGGTTTACCTATTTCCATAATCAGCCAAAATTATTAAACATCAGAATGTTTTGGCTGATTTCTTTTATTATAATCAGCCAAAATCCTTTTGTATTTAGCTAAATAATCCTCATATAACCCAATGTTAATTTGTTTTAATTTATTTAAATTAACAGGGGCTAACGTTTCACTAGGTTTCTTGCTTCCCAATCTTATTGCTCGAATTCCGTTTTCAATATTTTTTATATACAATTCCTCAACTGTCATCAATTTAAATTAATTTATTTAAAAATAAAAAAAAAAGGAGGTTTCCCTCCTTTATGTTAAAAATCATCATCAATGAAGATAACATAGAACGCAACGTACTCACCACTTTCATCCTTTGAACCATACACATTATATGAACCATCCCCAAACCCCGAACTTGATACAGCCCCACCACTTAATACACCCCAACTTTCCTCTGCTAATGTCAAATCACATACAGCACGATACCAACTATCACCCTCGTTTACATCGTAATCATCACCAAAATCATGCTTTGCCAAATCCTTTGCGGCTTCATCATTGCGATAAAAATCTTTATCAAAGAATCCAAACTGCCCACTATCAACCCCTGCATCAAAATTAAGTAAACTAAAATCACCACTTAATTTTGCGTTGACATGGTTTACCTTTAATACAGCAATACGTTCACCCCAAGTACCCTCGTTACTTGTTTCAACTTCGGCTTCCCATTCGCCATTCTTTACGTTTTTAATGATTCCTTGACACCATGTTGGGGGTTCAATGGTATAACATGGGTCAGAACAAACCATAACACCCGATTTAATTTCAAATGTTTTTTTCATTTTAATTATTGTTTTTGATTATGAAACAAAGATAAAAAAAATAAATGACACTACCAAATTTATTTTTTAAATAATCTTTCCAACGCCTTTTGTTGGTCAATTTTTTCTTGTACCTCTTTGGCTGTCAATAAATGTACATACTGGAAGTCCCACGCATCGCCCAAAGGTAGGTGTACCAACTCAACTGGTTTCATACTGGCAACCATATACTCCGCATAGCCATCAGCCACAGGAAAACTTATGATTTCACCAACATTTTTTCCATTGTTGCGCTTTTGTAAGAAAGCCTTTAATTCTGCTTTGTAATTATCACAGGCTTTCTCATAGCCATTGATATTGCTAAAATCCAATTCAGGTACTTTGATTGATTTGGGGGCTAAATAAACTTTTGCCATCGTATTTGTTTTTGATTATAGGACAAAGATAATAAAAAGAAATGACACTACCAAATAGCAGTGTCACTTTTTTTAGGCATACTGATTTTCTTTTACAGCTTCCAAAAACGCCTCCGCTTTGCCTTCAAACAAAATACGCTTTTTATTTACGTATTCGTTTTTCTTATTCATGTAGCCAATTTCATAACAACGCAAGGTTACTTCACTTGTGTCGGAATCAACCTCGATGTCATAAGTGTATTCCTCACCACAATTTTTAGCATTTGGCGGTTCAATATAAAAACCACCTGCACCTTGTTTAAAATGAGCAACTAATTGTGCCGCTAAACAACCTGCTCCATTAAACACTCTCTTGCTGTTAATATCATCCATTCCCAAACCATTTACAACCCTGCTACCTTCTAAAAATTCAACAAGGTCAGCACCCATACCACTAGGATAACCATCAAATTGACGATACATAGTTAATAAAGTAGTTTTTGATTTTTTGTTGTTACTATCTTTGTAAGTAGCAATAACGTGTGTAAGACTTCTAGTGCCCATTTTTTAATTTATTTAATTGATTAATGATGCAAAGATAAGAAAAAGAAATGAATCTACCAAATTTTTTAAAACAATTCTTGTGGAATATTTTTATTCAATACCTCTTTACCCTCTCGTCTTAATTCATTTAACTTAACTTTTATTGTAAGTTTGCCTTGTGGGTGTTGAAGCATGCTTTTAATTGTATGTCCTTTCCATTGAATAGGTGAATACCCATTCGCAGTTTTTATACAAATTCCTTTAAGACAATCCTTTTCCAATTTATTGTCTAATCTTTTTTGGTCTTTGGCTTTCAACCAATCTTCCAACAAAAGGTCAATCTTAAATTCTAAATTCATTGGCAATTCCATTGAATATGCTTTAATGGGTGGCAACGCTTTACAAAAATCTTCGGCTTGTCCAAGCAACTCACGTTTGCCCTCGTAGGCATGATAAAAGGTACAACCACCATGCCCATCGTTTTTGGCATAGGCTACCTTTACATCGTTTACACACACATCAGCAACAAACGCATTCGTTTCTTCTGACATTGCTTCAAAAAATTTGATGTTCTTTAATTGAATGTTCATGTTTTTTTTATTGATTTAAGGCAAAGATAAATAAAATATTTTAATCTACCAAATTTATTTTGAATTATTTACTTCAAGCCAATTCTCTAATGTTTCAAAATACCCATCACCTTCATCACCCCAACTCTTACCCTCAAACTCTTTCTCAAATTTGTCAGTCCAATCCTCCGCAAGTTCATATATTCCACCAATACCTTGCGTTTCTGATACCTCTTTTATATTACCCCTAGGATTGTCCGATAATCTTTCAATGGTAATAAATGAAACAATCTCATGATGCGTTTCAAGCCATGATGAAAATCCGTTTGGAAATACTTTATTCATTTTACTTTCGTTTAATTGATTAAGGCAAAGATAAACATTATTTTGTAACTACCAAATTTATTTTATTGAATGCCATACTGAATTCCATACTGAACGCCTTACTGAATTCCATACTGAACGCCTTACTGAATTAGTTACTGAACTCCGTACTGAAATAATTACTGAATGCCCTACTGAACGCCTTACTGAATTCCATACTGAATTAGTTACTGAACTACTTACTGACTTACCTAGTTTCATGTCTTATATTTCTAGTTGGTCCACTTACTGAACCCCATACTGAATTCAATACTGAAATAATTACTGAATCATCTACTGAATCACTTACTGAACGCCCTACTGGACCCCATACCGAAAATTTTACTGAACTCAATACTGAATGACTTACTTTATTTTTAACTGGTTTACCCAAATCCATATTTAAAGTTTTAATAATGCAAAGATAAATAAAATATTTGATTCCACCAAATTTAATTTAAACTAGCTAATGCTATTGAAATTAATTCATCCAAAATTACATATATCGGAACCCCTCGCTCCTTTGCCCTTATTTCCAATTCCTTAATCGTTATAGTTATCATTTTTATCCTAATTAATTTAAAACCATTTCCTTCTCACCTACCTTTGAATAAACCCCTTCAATCCTTTGTTCAAGACTTTCAGTTTTTATTACAAACCCACTTGAAAAAGCTAACTTGTTTTTTTCACCACCACCCCTGCCAGTCATGAATTTATACTTCAATCCTAAAATAACACCTTTTGGTTTTAAGAAAGTTAAATCATCTTCATCCCCACTAATTACTTCAAACCCTTCATAAGTACTTGGTAATTTGTTAAATACAATCGCAACATTTTTTCCCTTATTCAATAATTCAATTGCCTTAGCATGATTGGTTTCAGAACGACTGAAAGTCAAATGATAATTGCTTGGTAATGCCTTTTCAAACCTTGTATGATTTTTTGTGTAATCATAAAAAGTTATATCAGGAAATACTTCAAAAATATTTTTACCATCAAATACCCTAAACCTCTCATAAGCAATATCACTCGTCCCATTTAAACGAAATGTAACAATAGCTTTTCCCTCATGTTTTTTAATGGCTTTCTCAATCTCACTTTTTAATTGATTGAAAAAACCAACCCTGTCTCTTAAAAAATATTCGGTCTTATCAATTCGACCCTGCATTACCTTTGGAAACATACCTCCATTACCACTACCTACCAAACAACTATCAGCACAACCCCTAGAAGCATGTGAACATACATTGATTCCTTTGCTATTCGCAGTATATGGACTCATGTACAATATAAATGTCAGATAAGGTAAATTAGTTTTAACCTCATTAACATTTAAACTTTTGATTGTTTTGTGATTGTTCGTTGTCAATAAAACTTGTTTTTTCATTTTTAATTATTTTGATAGGGCAAAGATAGTAAATTATTTTAATCTACCAAATTTATTTCAAAAAAAAAATCCCTCCATATTATATGAAAGGATTTTTATTCTACTTAATTTAAAATTGGTTTATGATTGTGAAATTAAAGAAACCATTCCATTTTCATCCGCATTAAATTTTTCCCTAGCAAATGTTATAGCTTCTCCCCTTGTTTTAAACGATTGAACACAAATCCATTCATCACTATGTGAATTCGGAATGTCAACATAAAAGGTCTCAGTTCTTTCATCTACATCATCCACAAAAGTTGGTTCTTCAATATCCCCTTCTTCATAAGCAGCTATGGTATGATTTGGAAAATCAGCTTTCGCATTCTTTAAGTTCCGATATACCATAAATGATGATAAATCACCAGATTCCCATTCCTCCCTAGATAAAATAGGTTGATAAAAAATTTCTTTACTCATTGTATTATTATTTTTGATTATACCGCAAAGATAGATAAATTTTTTAAACCACCAAATTTATTTCAAACTTTTTTTAACCCCCTTATATATTAATATTGTATATGAATTTATTTGAAAATAAATTTGGTGGTCTCATTTCTTTTACCTATCTTTGTCCCGTTGATAATTCAAAAACAACGGGCTGGGCTAACAACTTAGAAGAGTATACTCCAACCTGCCTTATATCCTAATTTGTTAAAATATGTTAAAAATTTGGTAATGTCAAAATTTGTTTGTACCTTTGTGCTTTAACTTTAATCTTGTCTATATGATTCGGTATGTTAATAACTTTGTTGATAACTTCAAAAAGAAAAATTTGGTGGTTACAAAAAGTTTTCATACCTTTGCTTTCACTAACTTAATGTGTATTCTAACATGAAACGAATTTAATTACATACATATCTCAAAAATTTAACACCCCTTAAATAAAGGTCGTGTTATGCCCACTCCATAAGCATGATGGGCTATTCGTGTTTGTCCATGTGGAACAATTCACCCTTTCCCAAAATTCTGGGAGAAAATTCTTAAAGAGTTTACGAAAGGTATTATGTTTTATACCTTTATATAACTTTATACCTTTATATAACTTTATACCTTTATATAACTTTATATACCTTTATAACTTTATATACCTTTATAACTTTATAGATTTTTATACCTTTATATAGGTTTATATACCTTTATAGATTTTTTATAGATGTGTGTTTATAGATTTTTATAGATGTTTATTTATGTTTTATAGATATTTTTTTTGTGGTCTTCTGGGTATATTTTATAGGTTTTTGTAACCATTTGATTATCAATTCCTAATTTTCATTTAAATTCCAGACACATTTTCCCACTTTCTCCCACTTTTTTCCAGAAATTCTTAAAAATCCTCAAAAAAAGCTTAACGTGCTAACGTGGGTACGGTTTTGCTGGGGTTATGTACACAAATGTGTACATTTTTAGGGTATTACATTTAAAATTTTATACAGTTTATGTGATATAGTTTTTATTATTAGGTTGTTATATAATATGGCACAATTTTTATTTTCTTTTCTGGGTTTTTCACGTTATTTTTTTTAGGGTTATGGTATATTGTCAAATGGTGTTATATATTTTTTAATAGTAAAAATAGTTTATGTACACAAATGTGTACATTGGTTTTAAGTCAATCTATTTTTAGCCTGTCTAATTGGTCGAATGACAGAATTCCTTACTGAACTCCATACTGAACTCCTTACTGAACTCCTTACTGAATTACATACTGAATTCATTACTGAATCAACTACTGAATTAGTTAATGAATTCCTTACTGAATTACCTAGTTTCATATGGTATATTTTTAGTTGGTCTGATGATGGAGTTAAATATATAATTTGGTATTAAATCACTTAAATTATTTCTTAGCGAAATGGTTACGTATTTTCTTAAAGTTTCCCATACTGGATTACTTAAATTATTTTGTACCGAATTACTTATTTTACTTTTAATTGGTTTACCTATTTTCATGTTTTGTATTTATAATAACTATGTCTACCGAATCTCTCACTGAATCATTTATAGAATCCCATACTGAGTTAGATACTGAACAAAACACCAAACTACCTATATGAAATTTTATTTTATTCATAATAGAAAGCCATATTTCGTTTTCAACTGGTTTACCTATATTCATTTTCTTATATTTCTTGTTGAATTAATTACTGAATCTCTTACTGAATTACATACTGAATCATATACTGAATCCTCTACTGAATCAATTACTGAACGCCATACTGACCTCCATACTGAACTCCTTACTGAATTACTTACTGAAATAATTACTGAATTCCATACTGAACTCAATACT
>Ga0209085_1000655_pt1 | contig 24522 bp, 24 predicted proteins | sample C_131016_EF_Meta_FD_187310 | JGI IMG/M metagenome (GOLD analysis project Ga0209085, IMG submission 187310) | Freshwater microbial communities from Lake Croche, Canada to study carbon cycling - C_131016_EF_MetaG (SPAdes) (version 2) | ecosystem: Environmental > Aquatic > Freshwater > Lake...
TCAAGAGAATGCCTTCCAGATTACCTTAGTTTACGATAATACTATTTGAGAGAGAATGTAATGCCTGTATTCTTCTCCCTGACTCGCATTAATTCCTTTTGTCCTCTTAAAATCAGCGAACCGACAGTGATGATGAACCAGGTATTCGTCAGATTGTGCAGATTTCTCTCAAAGCTATTGCCGGATGGGAAGTATTCACTGCAGCCTCAGGGAAAGAAGGAATAATTCTGGCTACAAAACTTGTTCCTGATGCTATTCTCCTAGATGTGATGATGCCAGAAATGGATGGCCTCACAACCTTTGAACAGATGCAAACAAATTCTCTTCTTCAAGAAGTACCGATAATCTTACTGACTGCTAAAACTCAGACGGCTCAACAACGTCAATTTACGGAATTAGCCGTTACGGGAGTCATTACCAAACCCTTCAAAGCGCCTGAGTTGGTAAAACAAATGCGTGCGCTCCTCAATTGGTAAGGATAGGCTTTTACGGCAATTTTAAACCTAATAAGCCACAAAACCAGGGGCGCGGGGCTTTCAAGGGTAGGTTTTTAAAAATTGGGTGTAGTGCAGACAAGGAGGACAAGGTAGGAAAGTGGACAAGGAAAAAACAGTACAATATTCGCTTTTTAGCAGTACAAGTTAAGAAAAAAGCCTATTTTTTAATAGAACAATCTTCCAAGTCTTCCAAGTTTCCCAAGTCTTGTCAACACCAGAATGTAAAATATCTACCCTTGAAAGGGGGCGCGGGGCTACGCCTCGCATGGGTTTTAGCATTTTTATTTATAATACATTTGATCGCTACGAGCGGCTACGCCCACAAAATTTGCTTTAACTTAATCTTTCTTTAACTTCACAGATAATTCACAAATTTTGTTTAAGTTAGAGGTAAATAACCTTAAAAATACTGTGATGAACGAGATTTTAGAAAACCAAGTCATCAAAATGCGCTTTTCACAAAAAAGAATCAACCAACTCGTCAATCTAACTATTTTTGTGTTGAAAAGTCATAAACCCGAAGCAATAAATACCTTAAAAGATTTTCTCACCGTCCTTCCCACACAAGAACATATTAATCAAATTCTCATCACTGCCATCCACGAAATTCTTGAAACAGAGCCTGAGAAAATTTATTGGCTTTTAAACAATTCAACTTATTTACAACCAGAAATAGATGTTAAAAAGGTTGTTAATCAAAAATTGAAGGAGAAACTATTCGCTTGGGGATTTAACCCCGAACACATCAACTTTCATAAGGAAATAAATCTAGATCCAGATAGTATACTATTAAAAAATGAATTTTCAGATAATCATCGAACAGCTATCTTGATTCAGTTCTTTTTGATTCAATATATTCGGGACAAGTTAAAATAAGCTAGTAGGTGCGGTGCTCCTTGTGGGTACCCTAGTCTCCACTTGTAACTTAGATGCACTCCAGCTTATGATTAACCCCAATTGCCAAAATCTAGAAAACTACGTCAAGACCATCTTAGACTTATTAAACCAAGAAGCATCCCTACGCATCCAGCAAGATACGACACAGATTGAAGTTTCCCTCAAAAAAGCCATATCTCCAGAATTTGAAATTGTCTTTGCTGGCGCTTTTAGTGCGGGAAAATCTATGTTGATTAACGCTATTCTAGAGCGAGAATTACTATATAGTGCTGAAGGTCATGCCACAGGAACGGAATGTTATATCCGCTATGCAGAGCAGGGAGAAGAAAGAGTAGTTCTAACTTTTTTGAGTGGGAGAGAAATTGAGGAACAAGTCGAAATGCTGTCTCAGCTTTTAAGTATCTCTCGTAATGGCACAGAAGATTACTTTTCAACTCTCGAAAATGCCTGTAAGAATATTCTAGAACAAGAAGGAGGCGAAAGTAAATCGGAAAGGGCAAAAGCAGCCAAGGCTTTATCTTTATTATTAGAAGGAGTACTGGAAAATAGAGAGAAAATTCTTTCCTCTAATAACTCTACCTATTCTATGGAGCAATTTAACTTTTCTAACCTCTCCCAAGCGGCTAAATATGCTAGAAGAGGGAGTAATAGTGCCGTTCTTAAACGCCTTGAATATTACTGTTATCATCCTCTTTTAAAAGATGGTAATGTTTTAATAGACTTACCAGGTATAGACGCACCTGTTAAAAAAGATGCTCAGTTAACCTTTAATAAAATTGCCGATCCCGATACTTCAGCAGTTGTCTTTATTTTAAAACCCGCTGCAGCCGGAGAAATGAGTAATGAAGAAACTGCCTTGTTAGAGAGGATAAATAGTAATCAGAGTATTCGAGATCGGGTATTTTATGTGTTTAATAGAATCGATCAAACTTGGTATAATGCGCAATTGCGAATGAGATTAGACAACCTCTTACAAACACAATTTAGGGCAAATTCTCGGATCTACAAAACAAGCGGTTTACTAGGATTTTATGGCAGTCAAGTTAAGAATCATACAGGTAAAATGGATCGATTTGGCTTAGATTCTCTCTTTGCTGAAAGTGTAAAAAGTTTAGGGGGGGAGGAAGAAACACCCCAATTTGTCAATGAATTTAATAACTATTGTGCCAGTTCTAATAAACTAACTAAAACTAACTTTCGAGTAGTCATTAATGGTTATGATACCCCTAATCAAAACTATGTCAGAATCTTGAATGAATGGGGCACACCTTTACTTGAGCAGTTAATTACTGATAGCGGGATTGAAGACTTTAGAAGGGGAATTATTAAATATCTCACAGAAGAAAAAAGACCTCTTCTTTTTGCTACATTAGCTAATGACTTACAACCTGTATGTATTAAATTACAGAAATACTATCAAGAGAAGATGAGAGAATTGGAAAGTCAACCGCGCGAAATAGAAGAGATGAAGCAGAAGGAAATCCAAAGAATCTATCAAGAACTTCAAGAAGTAACTAGAGAATTTAAACAAGATTTACAGGAAAAAGTCAATGATATAGTTACTAACAAAGACGCTCGGTTTGAAAAAGATTTTGAAAATTTAAGGGATTCAATGCTAGAGAGTCTAGATGATTTAATCCAGAAATTTTCTGTCAGAGATGCTTATTCTTCTTCAGTTAAAAATCATCCGAGAAATTCCACCGCACCATTATTAGCTGTCTTAGTAGAGGCTATGTATAGTATAGCTAATCAATTAGAAGATGTCCTAGCTGAATCTACTAAAACCATAATTATCAATAGTTGCAGCAGACTACTAGAAAGTATAAGCCATGCCGACTATTATCTTCGTTTATATAGCTTATTAGGAGAAGATGGAGGTATAGCAGAAAGTATCAAACAACTTGAAGAAAATTTGCTAAATATTCTAATCAGTGATACCAAAAAAGAATGTGATCGTTATGTCAGAGAGAGTCCACGTTTCTATGATGAAGGAACATTCTCTATGTATCATTTCTATCAGACTATACAACAGACTTCACAAGGCTATGATTGTGAAAGCATGGTCAAAGCCGAACCATCGATACGCAGACTGTTAAAATTAGATTTTGAACCCAAAGTTCACAAAACTGTTAATAGTCACTTTCGTCAGATTATCAACCAAACAATCAAAACACAAATACTAGAAAAGGCTGATAAAGAAGCGGAATCAATTCTGCAAAAATATGATCAAGCACGTCAATATAAAGAAGCTACCTTAGAACAGGAAGCCCAAAAGACACTAGATCGCAATCTGAAACTAAAATTAGAGATGGAGGAAAAAATAGAGTCCTACAATAAAGCTGTCATAGAAATCAATAATTGTCTCAATTCTCTGGGCGTTTATGACTATACTTTACCTTTAGTGGTGCAAACTGAAACAACAAATAATCTTATGGATACTATTGTATGAATGAATTACTTAAGCACTCCCATGATCTTAGTCCAGACGACTATTGCGTCTTAGGACTAGCTACCTGTTTTATTAGAGATGAAGAGGAAATACTTCCTATACAGGTTATTGAACCTATCCCTTCATTTGCACTGTCCGCTTTGCTACAAGGGACTCCTACTTCCTATGAAAGGGTCTGCGCTAAGTCCTTAGAAGATATACTTAATAGGAATAAGGAAGAATTTCCCCCTGAGGCTCAATTTTGTCCCGCTTTTGGTGAAAGAACAATTACTGCAGCGAGAACTTATAAACAAGATACCCAAGTAAAGTCTCTACTTCCTATCGGAACTCTAAAAACAGACTTTAACCTCTCTCTAGAGAGGAAAAGGGTACTCAATAGTCAAGATTTTGTCAAACCAGAAAAAAAAGTCCCCGTAACAGATACATAGGAAAATGAATCATGATCAAACTTTATGGTGGCGCTAGAAGTCGGGCTTCTTTAGTTCAATGGTATCTAGAAGAATTAAACCTTCCCTATCAGTTTGTTCTCTTAGATATGTCCAAGGGAGAACACCTACAAGAACCCTTTCTCTCTCTTAACCCCTTTGGCAAAGTTCCCGTTTTAGTAGATGGAGACTTTAAAATCTGGGAATCGGGCGCTATATTAATATACATTGCCCAGAAATACGGTCACTTGGCAGAATCCCCAGAAATTACAGGAGAAGTGACACAGTGGGTACTCTTTGCTAATGCTACTCTAGGTCCTGGTATTTTTAACGAAATAACCCGCGCTAAAGAATTACCAAGACTAATGACACCCCTGAATGAATTATTAGCCAAACAACCATATATTCTAGGGGAAGAATTTACAGTAGTAGATGTAGCAGTAGGGTCAATGTTGGCTTATATTCCTATGTTGCTAAAAATAGACTTAAAAGATTATCCTGCTATAGTTGAGTATATGGCCAAAATATCAGCCCGTCCTGCTTTTATCAAGGCCATAATAAAAAGAGAACAATAACGAGAATGCTGCTACTTAAACCAGAACATCGCAGTAGAATAGACGAAAGCAATGATAATGACTTTTACGCTTATCCCCGTTTTGTTAATCATGTAGATGATGGTTTTATTTCTCAACTCACCCAACTCTATCAAGAGAGACTCCAAAGCGATACCCCCATTCTAGACTTGATGAGTAGTTGGGTATCTCATCTCCCTACTGAGATGAAGTTTTCTCATGTAGAAGGACATGGGATGAATGAGGAGGAATTAGCTAAAAACCCTCGTTTAGATCATTATTTTGTGCAAAACCTCAACCTCAACCCTAAACTTCCCTTAGAGGATAACAGTTTTGCTGCTGTTTTAAACACGGTTTCCATCCAGTATATCCAATACCCTGAAGCTATCTTTAATGAAATTAGGCGAATTTTAAAGCCTGATGGCATAGCTATTATCAGCTTTTCTAACCGGATGTTTTACCAAAAAGCAATCAGTTTATGGCGAGAGAGTAGTGAAAAGGAGCGTCTAGCTATAGTTAAAAGTTACTTCCAAGCTGTAGAAGGTTTTAGCAAGCCAGAAATAATCAGCAATACCTCTAGTTTACCTGGCTTTCTTGGGATGTTAGGCATCACAGGACCTGATCCTTTTTATGCTGTCATAGCTCATCGCTTATCATAGTAAGGTAAGACCCCCCCCTTATAAAGATAGGTCGATTAGGGGAGATAGGTCGATTAGGGGAGATAGGGAGATCCCCCACACCCTACCCCCCACACCCTACCCCCCACACCCTGATGCCTTTACCCCGTTTACTAGTTCTTATCATTGGGATCAGCCTTATTCTCGTATTAGTAATTTGGCTGGTACAGGCTATCTATAATCTCTATTTTCAGATCTCCTTTACAGCACCACTTTTAGCTGATTTACTCCTACTTCTGATCATAGGTTTACTGGGAGTATTAATAGCTGCTTTCATTCATTATTTCAACCTATCTAACCAGAAAAAGAAAAGTAAAAAAAAGACTTCCTATAACGCCCCTCAAATACCCCAACAGAAAACCGAAGCCGCAGGAGAAACTCTCAAAGCGGTTCGTCAACAAGTTAAACAAATACAGGACAGTGTAGCACAAAAGGCTTTACTGCGTCGTTCTCAAGAAATAGAAGCAACTTTAGCTAAAGGAGAGTTCCATCTAGTAGTTTTTGGCACAGGTTCAGCCGGTAAAACCTCTCTAGTTAATGCTTTAGTTGGGGAAATAGTCGGTCAAGTTGAAGCGACAATGGGAACAACCAAAATAGGAGAAACCTATCGATTAAATTTTAAGGGAGTGAGTAGGGATATTCTCGTTACTGATACTCCAGGTATTCTAGAAGCGGGTATTGCAGGAACTTCCAGAGAACAACTAGCCCGGGAGTTAGCCACAGAGTCTGATTTATTATTGTTTGTTGTAGACAATGATCTGCGTAAGTCTGAATATGAACCCCTGAAAATGTTAGCTGAGATAGGGAAAAGATCATTATTGATTTTTAATAAAACCGATCTCTATACGGAAGAAGATCAAGAGACCATTTTTAAGCAACTACAGGAGAGGATAGCTAGTTTTATGTCTCCTAATGATGTTATTGCTGTGGCGGCTAGTCCTAGTCCTTATCAACTTAAGACAGGAGAACTAGTTCAACCTGAACCAGAAATTATCCCTTTAATTAAGCGTATAATAGCTATCCTGCGTGCCGAAGGTGAAGATCTCATCGCAGACAATATTTTATTACAATCACAGCGTCTAGGTGAACAAGCTAGAACTATTATTGATCAGCAACGTAAACGCCAAGCTGACCGTATTATAGAGCGTTATCAGTGGATCAGTGCTGGAGTAGTGGCTGTTACTCCTCTCCCTGTCATTGATCTTTTAGCAGCTGCTGCTATTAATGCTCAAATGGTGGTAGAAATAGGACAGGTCTATGGTTGTCAGTTAAATACTGAACGCGGTAAAGAATTAGCTTTATCTTTGGGTAAAACATTAGTAAGTTTAGGAGTAGTCAAAGGCGCTATTGAAATAATAGCCAGTACACTACAGTTGACTATAGCTACCTATGTTGTCGGCAAAGCTATACAGGGAGTCACTACTGCCTATTTAACCCGTATTGCTGGTAAGAGTTTTATTGAGTATTTTCGTGCTGATCAGGACTGGGGCGATGGTGGTATAACTGAAGTAGTACAACGTCAATTCCAACTCTCTCGTAAGGATGAATTTATTAAAGGCTTTATCAGTGATGCTATTGCTAAGGTAGTCCAACCCTTGAAACAGTCTTTAGATCCCCAAGAGGAAGAAGAAGAGGAAGTTTTAGAAGAAGATATACCCATCACTGAAGATTATTGGGAATGGTAAGTTAGATTGGTATGGGTCTATTAAACAACTGCATAGCCCGTATATTCTCGCATTTCAGGGGCTATAAACCCTAGCACAATATCTTCCTTCGCCACTCCTCTAGTCACAAGTTCTTGAGCAATTCTCATTTCCGTCATATTTTGCTCAACCCAAATCTTTCCCTTCTTAATATCCAAATGTAACACACAACCATGGACACGCCGCTGTCCATCCCATCCCACATCCATAACCATGTAATGATCTTGTTGAGTGTCAAAAACTGTATAGCAATCTATCGAGCCATTGTAGATAGGTACAGCAGCATAATCCGACAACACTGACTGTATGATATTCCGATAAGATTCTATGGTATCCATTGTACAATTACCTCTAGAAGTGGGTCATAAATGATTTGTTTAATTTCATATCTTTCTAATGAAATTTGGGCAAATTCTCGGTTAAAAAACACTTTATAAGCATCCACAGGCACAGCCAAATAGAGAATACGGGTTGGATCGCTGATTTCTAAGGCCAGCCGATAATTAAAAAACTGTCCTAACGCAGTATGGTAATCAGTCAGTGGCGAATCACTCAAAAAGGTTTTAATCTCAACGGCAATTTTTTCTGTGCCTCGTTCTGCGGCTAAAAGCTGTTCTGCACCTAAATCAATTTCAAACTTAGTCCCGCCTACTTCGAGTCGTAAAGGATCATCGGTTATCTTCCATTGTTCCTTTTCTAGAGCGATTCTAACCACAGTATGAAATCTATCTTTAGCTGCCATCGTTAATCTATCTCAGATTTACTTACTTGTAGAGAAGAAATTACAAGGGCGATATTGTTGAAATGTTCGCTCCTTATTATATTTCATTTTTGGCCTTATCAGTGCTGCTATTGCTAAGGTAGTCCAACCCTTGAAACAGTCTTTAGATCTCCTAAGAGGAAGAAGAGGAAGTTGTGGAAGAAGATATACCCTTTTAAAAATACTAAAAGAGAAAATACAAATATATAAACAGATAGCAGGAGGACATTTGCGACCACTCGGGATAGAATTCGGAGCGAATGACATAGTAGGTCCCATGACTATTGGGAATGGTTAGTAGGGAATCAACTAGACAAATTTTGCCTAAGTCTTTATACTTAAACAAATATAAAGATAAATTAAGTTAAGTAAAAAATTGTTCCTATGACAACAAGCAGGACTTCTCAAGCCGCCTCAATCACTTTTAAAGTTACCGTACCCCTAAAAGTTATCGCCATTGGAGACAGTATTATCTATGGCTATGGAGACACTCTAGGTGGAGGATGGGTAGAAAGGCTACGTCGTCAGTGGATGTCACCAAATAGTAGAGGAAATATTCTCTATAATTTGGGTGTTCGAGGTGATCGGACTAAAAATGTCCTGCATAGACTAGAGCATGAATACTCGGTCAGGGGCGAATTGCGGCATAATTACCCCGATCTGATCATTCTCTCAGTGGGAGTGAATGACTCAGCGCGTTTAGGACGACCAAAGGGTAAACTATTTACCGTAGAATGCGAATTTCAAAAAGACATAGAAACCCTCCTAGAAGTAGCACAGCGTCTCACTCAGGTGGTCTTTGTGGGAATGGTACCTGTCGATGAAGCTAAAATGCCCTTTCTAGATTGTTTATATTATAATCATGCCGATCAATATCGCTATAAAGAAATAACTCGTCAAGCTTGTCAACAGAGACATGTACCCTATCTAGATCTTTTTGAAAACTGGCAAAATCAAGGAAAAGACTGGATCACAAATCGACTTTCTCCTGATGGTTTACATCCTAATATAGAAGGGTATCAAGCTATCTTAGAAGCAGTTAGCAACTGGAAACCTATTCAAGAGTTAAGATAAAAACTTTTGCATTATCGTAGTCAATTGTCTGAGTTTGAGAGGTTTAGTGAGATATTCGTTCGCTCCTGCTTCGAGACATTTTTCTTGATCTCCTGGCATGGCTAAGGCTGTCAAGGCAATAATAGGAATATTAACTAATTGAGGCTCATTGCGGATTTGTTTGATGGCTTCTAACCCGTTTATTTTGGGCATTTGGATATCCATCAAAATTAGGTCAGGAAGCTCGTTTTTAGCCATATCAATGGCTTCTTGCCCATTTTTAGACCAAATGAGAAAGTATCCTTTGGCTGTTAAGTAACTAATAAAAGTACTAGCATTGACATCATTATCTTCAGCTAATAAAATCCGAGGTGACTTTTGGCGGACTGTTGTGTTGAGAGGAGAATCTAGAGTGAGTGATGTTTTATTGACTAGAGAAGATTCCAAGAGCTTGTCATAAGGTAAATACACCATAAAGCAACTTCCCACATTAACTTTACTGCTTACCTCCACTTGTCCACCGTGTTTTTCGACGATTCGTTTAACGAGAGCGAGTCCTAGTCCTGTACCTTCATATTGGCGATTTAAGGCACTATCGATCTGGACAAAGGGCCGAAAAAGTTTGTCAAAATCTTCTAGAGCAATACCAATACCAGTATTACTCACTGACATCTTTAGGGCTGTTCCTAGGGTAGAATGCTCAACCTCTGTTACCTCTAAGGTAATATGCCCAAATACTGGGGTAAATTTGACAGCATTATTAAGTAGATTAATCAAAACTTGTCGCATAAGTCTTCCATCTAGCAGTAAGAGAGGTAAATTGGCAGGGACTTTAACCTCAAGCTGGATGTTTTTTTGGAAGGCTTGCTGTTTAATAAAGGTTACACTGGCTGTACAAAGCTGAGGGATACTTGTCGGACTACATTCTAAATCTAGTTGTCCTGCTTCAATTTTAGCCATATCCAAGATATCGTTAATCAGTTGTAACAGCTGCTGGCCACTACTTTCTATTGTCCGTAAAACACTTCGCTGTTTTTGATTAATGATTCCATAAACTTCTTCTTGTAAACCCTCAGTGATGCCTAAAATGGCATTTAGGGGAGTGCGTAGTTCGTGACTTATGTTTGCTAGAAATTCATCTTTGAGTCGGGTAGCACGGGACAGTTCTAGATTAACTTGATTAAGCTGTAGGTTAATCTGTTGCATTTTGACTTCCCACTCTTTGCGTTCAGTAATATCTATGGCTACCCCTTGCATGATCCAAGTTTGGTTATCTTCAGCTAAAACCAGACTAGCGCTATCTTTTACCCAGATAATTCTCCCATCGCGAGTTACCATACGGTATTCCATGTTCAAGGGAGTTCCAGTAGAGATAGATTCTTGAAATTTCTGCATAGTCCACTCCCTATCTTCAGGATGCACATAATCTCTCCAACTATTCATGAACCCAGCCAGCCATTCTTCTTGACTAACTCCTAGTAAAGATTGGATTTGGGGACTTATATATGCATATTGAGGAGTATTTGTCAAGGGAGATGTATAGACAACGCCTGCAATGTGTTCGATGAGACTGCGATATTTGGTTTGTATTTGTTTTAGCTGGGTAATATTAGTAGAACAACCCAGGCAAGAAACGATATTACCCTCCCCATCTCGGAGAACTGAAAGCCACAAGTAAATATAGATTTCTTGTCCTGATTTAGTCCGATTTCGTAATTCTAGTTCATGCCTTCCCTGTCTTAATAGAGGTTCAAATACTAGGGATTCCATTTGAGCTATTTCTTCAGGAAAATAAAGTAAAGCAACACTCTTTCCAATAATTTCCTCCGCTTTATAACCATATACTCTTTCTGCGGCATAATTCCAAGTTTTAATCGTGCCATTTAGATCGGTAGAAATAACGGCATTATCAATTCTATTTAGTACGGAAGCTTGAAATTGTAAGACTTTTTCTGTTTCCTTCCTCGCAGTAATATCTCGACCCTCTGCTATCAGCATAGTAACCTTTCCTGCTTTTTCTGTGAAAGGGCGCAGAGAAAAGTCTATTGTCATTACTTGGTTATCTTTTCCTAAAACTTCTACTTCGTAACGTATCAACTCGCCTTGACCCGCTCGAACAATTGCTTCTTTTAACTCATCCTGTGTCTTGGCTGAAATACTCCAACTGTAAATTTCCCAAAATGGTCTGTTAATAATATCTTCAGAGTTTAATCCTATAAAGTCTAAAGCTGTCTGATTGACTTCTAATAATATGCCATCTTTACTGAGCAATCCTGTAAACTGAAATATTTGATTGAAGATGGCACGGAATCTAGCCTGAGTTGCTTTTAGTTTTTTAGTTCTACTTAGTGCTTTTTGTCCTAAAGAAGCATTGATATTTTGCAAATTTTCATAAAGTTCTGCTTGCTGAATGGCTATAGATAATTGTAAGGGAATTTGTTTTATTAAATTTAATTCATTCGTTCCCCACTGACGAGTTCCACTACATTGATCGATGATCAAGAAACCCCAAAGCGGCTGAGTCTTTAACGCATTATTGTTAATTAAAATTGGCGCAACTAGATTAGCTTTAACTTCAAATCTTTCTAGTAATTCAATATGAGAAGCTGTTAATCCAGCCTGATAAATATCAGCAATTGCACTGATTTTACCTTCTTGATAAGCCAGGGGGTAATTTTCTTGAAAGCAGGAATTTTTAATTTGTATATTTAGACAAGCTGTCCACTGAGGTAATACTGATTCTGCTACAATTTCACCATTCATCTCAGCATCAAATTGATAGATTATCACTCTATCAACTTGGAGTAGTTCTCGAATATCTTGCACGGCTGTTTGCAGAATATCATTTAAACGAATAGACTTATGAATATTTAACAGAATTGAACTGAGTAATTGTTGTTGTTCTTGCCTTTTAATTTGCTGATTTAAGTTAATTTGATTCAAGAGTTTATGAACATAACTTAGAAGTTGAACACAGGTCAAATTCTCCTTAATAATATACTCCTGAACCACATTATTAATCGCTTGAACAGAGCTTATTTCTTCGCCATATCTTGTTAACAGAATTAGGGAAATTTCCCCATTACATAATAATATTTTTTGTTGTAAAAATGCCAAAAAGCCATCTAGCTCGGGGAGTAAATAATCTATTATTATTAGGTTTGGAGTGTTTTCAGTTAAGAAGCTCAAGGCTTCTTCCAGTGATTCCGTTGTAAAAATGTTATATATATTCAGGGGATCTTGTTTTAAATAGCCAGAATATAACTCCCTATCTTCAAGAGAATCATCTAAAATCAGAATTGAATATTCGGGGAGCGACATAGATCAGATTTAAGTAATTTAATACAATCTTAAACGCATTATAAAAGATTTTTAGCAGATGTGTCTATTTTGGATATAAAAAGTTTACCTTTGAGATAGGGGCTAGGGATTTACTGACTCCCCGATTTATAATACTTATGCACGGAATTAAAAATAATGTTCCTCATTGGTTCGTTCGCAGCGATCTAGATGGTTTCTTTGGTTTAGCTTTAGATAACTTAATCCAAATTCTCGTTATTGTCAGTCTCTGTCAAGGAGTTCTCCAGTTTCCTCCCGGACTGGTTTATGGACGAATTTTGCCTGGCATTGCTTTAAGTTTGGTGGTGGGTAATTTTTACTATAGTTGGCTTGCCTATAAACAAGGAAAAGAGGAACAAAGAGATGATCTTACCGCTTTACCCTATGGTATTAATACAGTTAGTGTATTTGCGTATATTTTTTTAGTCATGTTACCTGTTCGTCTAGATGCTTTAGCCAGTGGTGTCACCTCCGAACAGGCAGCGCAGTTAGCTTGGGAAGCGGGTTTAGTTGCTTGTTTAGGTGCGGGTTTACTAGAATTAGCTGGGGCGCCTCTGGCTGACCGTTTACGTCAGGTTACCCCCCGCGCAGCACTGTTATCGACTTTAGGTGGCATTGCTTTAACTTTTATTTCTATGGGGTTTCTTTTACGAACCTATGCTCATCCTCTAGTAGGAATTGTCCCTTTGGGGATAATTTTATTAACCTACTTTGGCGAAGTTAAGTTTATTCTTCCTGGAACAAGATTAATTATTCCAGGTGGATTACTAGCGGTTTTATTAGGGATGATTTTAGCTTGGACAACAGGACTAGCACAGTGGGACGCTAACCAATTTAAGGCAGCAACTGATCCAATAGGAATATATATCCCCACCTTGTACCTAGGAGAATTGTGGACAAAAATGGAGGTCTTCTGGCATTATTTCAGCATTATTTTACCAATGGGACTGTTTAATCTTGTGGGCAGTCTCCAGAATTTAGAAAGTGCAGAAGCAGCAGGAGATCGCTATCCTGCAGCACCATGTTTAGCTGTTAATGGAATTGGGAGTATTGTAGCAGCCTTTTTTGGCTCTTGTTTTCCTACAACGATTTATATAGGACATCCGGGCTGGAAAGCAATGGGCGCAAGAGTGGGTTATTCTTGGCTCAATGGGATTGTTATGGGTTTACTCTGTCTTAGTGGAACGATAGGAGTATTGGCTTTTTTTGTTCCTATTGACTGCGGGATGGCCATCGTTCTCTGGATTGGGATTGTTATGGTCAGTCAGAGTTTTACTTCTACCCCCAATCATCACGCTCCTGCTGTAGTTATCGGGTTATTACCAGGAATAGCAGGTTTTGCAGCCTTAATAGCCAAAAATGCCTTAAGAGTTGCGGGATTGGGAACACCGGAAAAACCATTTACAGCTAAATTAATTCCCGCTTTTGAACAAATGGATACCTATATTAGTGGAGCTTTTGCTTTAGAACAGGGGTTAATTTTCTCAGCTATGATTCTTTCTGCTATTACAGTTTATATCATTGAACAGAAATTTGCCCAAGCTGCTTTATGGTCATTATTGGCAGCCGCCTTATCATGGGTAGGCTTATTGCATAGTTATCAATGGATAATCAGCGATACAGTTATTCAGTTGGGTTGGGGCGTAGGTTCTCAATGGGCTATTGGTTATACTTTGTTAGCAGTTATCTTGTTTTATGCTCAATGGCAGGTGAAAAAAACAGTTTAATTATGATGCCACTGTTACAGACTCCAGAACGATTAGAAAGCATTCTAAGTGAGATTCCTCAAGAACCCGGAGTCTACTTCCTGCGAGATCAACAAGGGGAAATACTCTATATTGGTAAATCCAAAAAATTACGCACTAGGGTGAGATCCTATTTTCAACCCCCTCACCTTTTAAGTGGACGCATTAGCCTCATGGTGCAGCAAGTAGCTGATCTAGAGTTTCTCGTCACTGATACAGAAGCAGAAGCCCTCACTTTAGAAGCCAATTTAATCAAGCAACATCAACCCCGTTTTAATGTCCTCCTCAAAGATGACAAAAGATATCCCTATATTTGTATTACTTGGTCAGAAGACTATCCTCGGATCTTTATCACTCGCAAACGTCAAAACAATAAGACAAAAGATCGCTATTATGGACCTTATGTCGATAGTCATCTCCTGCGCCAAACCCTCCAGTGGATCCAGAGAATTTTCCCCCTCAGGCAGCGTCCAAAACCACTGTTTAAAGATCGTCCTTGTCTCAACTATGATCTAGGTCGTTGTCCAGGTGTCTGTCAGTCTCTGATCTCCCCAGAAGACTATCAGAAAACCTTACAAAAAATAGCGATGATCTTTCAAGGTCGCACCGAGGAACTAGTTAAGAACTTAGAAATACAGATGGCGGCAATGTCTAGAGACCTTAACTTTGAACAAGCTGCTATCTTGAGAGATCAAATTAAAGGGTTACAAGCTCTTACCACAGGACAAAAAGTCACCCTAGCTGATGAAACTATCTCCCGAGATGCTATAGCCCTAGCTACAGATAATAATTACTATGCTATACAACTCTTTCAAATTCGCTCAGGCAGGTTAGTGAGTAGATTGGGCTGGTTTTGCCTAAAAGAGAGTCTAACCGCCCCCTTTGTCCTCCAAAAGGTCTTAGAAGAGCATTATTTAACGGTTGAAGATGTAGAAATTCCGAATGAGATTTTGGTACAAGAAGAACTGCCCGAAGCAGAAATATTACTGGAATGGTTAACAGAACGTAAGGGGAAAAAGGTTACTTTAACTATCCCAGCCAAAGGCAGGCTACGCCAACAACGTCAAAGTAAAGCTGAATTATTAGAAATGGTACAAAAAAATGCCCAATATGAGTTAGAACGAACCCAACGCCAAGCAGAGCGGAATATACAGTCTTTAGAAGACTTAAGCGAACTACTCAACTTAGCCCAAGTTCCCAGACGTATAGAGGGATATGATATCTCCCATATACAAGGTGCTAATGCAGTCGCTTCTCAGGTAGTCTTTATAGATGGAGTGCCAGCTAAACAACATTATCGTCACTATAAGATTAAAAACCCTCACGTACAAGCAGGCCATTCCGATGACTTCGCTTCCCTAGCAGAAGTTATTACTAGACGTTTTAACAAGGCCTCTCCCTCTGACTTTCCCGATCTCATTATGATTGACGGAGGTAAAGGACAACTTTCTTCAGTCGTCAAAGTCCTAGAAGAGATGAACCTCTTGGAAGAGTTTAAAGTAATCAGTTTAGCTAAACAAAGAGAAGAAGTCTTCCTCCCAGGTGAGTCAGAACCTCTTCCTAGTGATCCAGAACAACCTGGTTTGCAACTACTGCGGCGCTTAAGAGATGAAGCACATCGCTTTGCTGTAACTTTTCACCGCCAACAACGTGAACAACAGAGTCGCCGTTCCTATCTTGACCAAATTCCTGGACTTGGCAATACTCGCAAAAAGCAACTCTTAGCTCATTTTCATTCTATCGACTATATTCGAGCGGCAGATCTTGAACAGCTACAAGCTGTATCAGGGATTGGACCACAATTAGCACAGGATATTTATAATTATTTTCATGGCACTACTGTTTCGGAATAAAATTTGAACCATTATCTTTAACTTGATCTAGAGTCAGTGTATAACGCCCACCTGTGTTATAGTTCCCACTTGTGACTAGGATGAGATATTTACCTGTTTTTGGTAAATTTAAACGAATTATCCCAACAGCATCATCAACAGAATCAGGTTTTTGCGCTAGGATATTCCCCTGGGGATCAATTAATATTACGAGTGGATTGACCAGTAATGAACCTGTTCTAATCAGATTGGGATCTCTATCACTAGCTAGTCCACCTAGTATGCTAATGCGAACGTCTTGATTTTCTGTCCCCTCGAACTCATAACTGGCGAAAAGTCTACCCTTATATTGAAAACTATTAAAATTTAGTACTGACTGGACATTGGCTGAATACTTTAAGGGGGAAGGATGAGATAACTTAGCTGCAGGGGGTATTTGATCGGCATTTATTGTTTGACTATGTACTAACAAAATCTGGCTGAAGTTGCCCAATAAAGATAACCCAAGGACAAGGGAGAGGCCGGAAATTCTCTTGAACATTTTTTTCTCAGTTTTAAATATCTCATTCATTCTAGAATGACTAGAAGATTCAGACTTAATAGTTTTTCTAGTATTATTAAGGTACTGAAATGAACTCTTTAAGTGGTTAGGCAGTCATTAATTACACACTTATGGGAATCTAATCTACAGACTGGTCTACCTAAGCCCTGTCTCAATTAGTTCGTTTATTCACACGGAGCTATTCTGACAAACCCTATTCCTCTAGCCTATTCTATTCATTTAAAACAGTTAATATTTTTATACTATTTAGCTTTCCCCTTTCAATTTGTCAAAGATATGGGCTGGTGGACGGGACTTTTTGTCGCCCTTGTCAGCTTTGCCCTCTTTGGTATTGAGGGAATAGGCTTACAAATAGAGAATCCTTTTGGTTATGATCCTAATGACCTTCCTCTAGATGAAATTTGTCAAGGTATTGAACAGGATATCGAAGAATTTATTAAGAATCAGAAAAATGGAAGATGACAGGGCAGAATTTATTAAGAATCAAAATTCAGTATTTATAATATAGTAAAAAAAACATCTAACTAACAATTTTGTTATTATAGCGGTGTGCAATTGAGTAAGATACATTATACTATCCTCAAAGCTAGACAGAGAAAGGGTTTGACTCCTGACTCCTGACTCCTGACTCCTGCTATATATTTTCTAGATTGTTTATCTTTCAAGCGGTTGAATATGATAAAAATTCAAAGACGTCCATGGTTTAGATCTAATTTTCAGCTTAGAGGTTCTGTAGTTCCAATAATTTTAGAACGTTCACTTTTCTTTGCTCTATTTGGACTGCTAGTTTGTATTTTGTACGAGTTTGACTATCCAGTAGCTCAACCTATTTTAGGTAACGTTATTCCCAGTATTGTTTTAGCTTTACTGCTCGTTTTTCGCACCAATACTGCCTATGACCGCTTTTGGGAAGGTCGAAAACTTTGGGGAATGACCGTTAATATAAGTCAAAATTTGACTTGGCAGATCTGGACTGGAATCAAAGAAACTACCCCACAGACTCGAAAAGGTAAAATTGCTGCTTTACGTCTCATAGCCGCTTTGGCTATCGCTAAAAAGCTCTATCTACGTCGTGAAAGACCAGATCCAGAATTGACTAATTGGCTTTCCCCCTCCCAATATCAATATTTATCTCATGTCCAGAATATGCCCTTAGAAATGTCCTACTGGTTAGCGAATTATTTACAAAAGCAATTTGAACAAGGCAACTTAAACATATATCAACTAACTAATCTGCAACAATTAATACAAAATTATTTAGACAATGTAGGGGGTTGCAATCGGATCGTCAGAACTCCTATCCCTCTAGCTTATTCCATTCTCTTAAAGCAATTAATATTTTTATACTGTTTACTTATACCATTTCAATTTGTCCAAGAATTAGGCTGGTTCACAGGTATCTTTATGGCCATTATCAGTTTTTCCCTCTTTGGTATTGAAGAAATAGGTTTACAAATAGAGAATCCTTTTGGCTATGATCCTAATGACCTACCTTTAGATACAATTTGTCAGAATATTGGGAGAGACATCGAAGAATTTATTAACAATCAAAATAGAAAACTCATTAAAAAAAGAATTGAATAGTCTAGTAGTAGATAAAAAATTAATTATTAATTAGAAGAATTTCCCTGTAGTCTAGCTAATCTAACCCCTAGATAGATGCCCAGCATCCCCACTGCTATACTACCAAACCAGTAATTAAAAGCTAATTGTGGATTTGGTAAATCTATAAAAGTTTGCGTTTCTAACCCATAGGTAGAAAAGGTGGTATAAGCTCCACAAAAACCTGTAGTTAATAGTAATCGCTTTTCCAGAGAAAAATTCTTAATTCTTTCTCCAGCCAAAGTGAGAATATAAGCAATCAGTAAACACCCAGTTATATTAATTATAAATGTACCGTAAAACCCAAAATTTTTCCCAAATATATTTTTAGCTAATTCTGTCACATAATAACGGCTTAAAGCCCCTGCTATAGCCCCAAGAGAAACTGCTACGGCTGAACGGGTTGCTTGAGACATATTCCCCCTTATTTAACGAATAGATGGGCGATAAAAACCCCAAGATAAATTGCGCCAACACCGACAATGGCGCTGGACAACCAATAAAATACAGTTAATACTAGATCTTTTTTACGCCAGAGAAGAAGGGTATCCCATCCATAAGTCGAAAAGGTAGTATAAGAACCCATAAATCCCGTTCTAATTAGTAAGTCTAATTCTTGAGGATAACCTTCTATTGACTTGGACAGGGTAAAAAAGAAACCCATTAATACACATCCTGTGATATTAATCAAAAATGTCCCATAAGGGAAATCAGTTCCTAAGGCTGCTTTAGTCCATTCAGTAATATAAAAACGGCTTAAAGCGCCCGGAACTGCCCCTATAGCAATTGCTATTGGATATGCTAAGGTAGCGTCAAGAAAGCTCAATTGCTATCTTTCTTCTCGACTGAGTTGGCGTTCTATTGTCTCAATAGCTGCATTGAGTCCAGCTAATCTAGTTTCTAGTCCATCTCTGATGGCTTTGAGGAATTTTAGTTTACGCTCTTGATGTGTACGGTAAGAACCAGGCTCATTACCACAGTTGAAAATCTCTGGAAAAGGAAAGGGAAACATAATTTAGTACTCTCTTGGTAAGATTACCTACTGAATTTTTGTCTGGTCACTGCTTTCCTTATTTTAGACTTGTTTTCATCAGGTTGTGTTCAGTTTGGCTCTCAACGCTTTAACGAAGCGGAGTCTTTTTCGTTATGATATTAATGATCGATAAATAGTAAGCTAAGACGAGATTTCTAAAAATCCCTAACCCCTAACCCCTTGTCTTCCTTATGTTATTTTTACTCTTTCATGTAGAAAATAATGTCTACGCCTTAGAGACTTCTCATGTTGTAGAAGTTATTCCCATTGTCATATTGAGGAAAGTTTACCTCGCTCCTGACTATATGGCAGGACTCTTTAATTATCGAGGTGTTATTATACCCGTAATTGACTTCTCCTACTTGCTCAAGGGAACCCCTAGTCGTTTTTATTTGAGTACTAGGATCATTATTCTCAATTATCCCAACAAGGACAATACAGCCCGCTATCTAGGCTTAATTGCCGAACAAGTTACAGAAACTCTCAATAAACCTGATTCAGAATTAGTTGATTTAGGAATTAATGTTCCTGATGCTTCTTACTTAAGCCAAATGATGATCGATGAAAAAGGTCTGATTCAATGTATTAAACTAGAGCAATTATTAGCTAATTCTCAACAGCTATTTCTTTTATCAGAAGCAATCCCATGAATTTTTTAATAGCAGTAGAAAACTTCCTCAAAAAAAAAATAGGACTTGATCCAGTTATTTTTGGGCGAAATAACTTACAAAAAATCATACAAAAACGCCAAAATATTTTAGGTATTACCGAGTCAGAAAACTATCTAAATTTGCTGAAGACATCGATAGGAGAATTGTCAGAACTAGTAGAGGAAATAGTTGTGCCAGAAACTTGGTTTTTTCGAGATCGCCAGCCTTTTGAATATCTCAAATCATATATCTCAAATTATAAAATATCTCGACCTCTCCAGATATTGAGCGCCCCCTCTAGTACTGGAGAAGAAGCCTATTCTATCGCTATAACTCTTTTAGAAATAGGTTTAACTTCTGCTCATTTTTGCATAGAAGCAATAGATATTAGTAAAAATGCTATTCTGAAAGCAGAACGTGGACTCTATAAGAAAAACTCTTTTCGGGGTGAAGACTTTGTAGAACGTCAAAAATACTTTCAGAAAATAGGAGAAGAATATCAACTGTCCCCAGAGATTAGAAAAACAGTCGTTTTTAAACAGAAAAATTTATTGAATTTCTCAGAATTTAAAGATAGTAAATATGACATTATTTTTTGTCGAAACCTCTTAATTTATTTAGATCCTGTTATTGCTAATCAGATAATGAATTTACTGGCACGTCTTTTAAAACCAGATGGAATCTTATTTGTCGGTTCGGCTGAAACTAGTCAAGTCCCTTTAGATCAATTTGTCTCTTTACGTCAACCTTTTACCTTTGCCTATCAAAAAGTTACCCCAAAAGCAACTGCTAGCAAAACTAGCCAAAAAAAGCCCCAACCTAGACCATCTGTGACTATTTCTTCTCAGCAGACAAGCAAGGTAGACTTAAATATAGCTAGAGAACTAGCTAATCAAGGAAAATTAACAGAAGCAATTCACTTATGTCAAGTCTATCTTAAAGAATCTTCTTTAAATGCTGAAGGCTACCTACTTTTAGGAGAAATATATCAAGCCTTATCCAAGGATAGCCAAGCTAGAGAGTATTTTCAAAAAGCTCTTTACTTAAACCCTAACCACCATCAAGCATTAACTCATCTTATACTTTTAAAAGAACAGCAGGGAGCCACAAGAGAAGTTCAAGTTTTAAAAAAACGTCTCGAAAGATTAACCCAATCTCAGCAGTCTTAAAATCATTCATTATTGGTATAAACCATGTTTACTCCTGTCGTTAACGCTAAAACTTTACAAGATCAAATCATCAGAGGTTTCATTCTGATGGGAGTATTAATTTTTATAGTCGCCCTGATTGGTTGGTTAGGAAACAAAGGACTTTCCAGCCAATTAGATATCTATTCACAAAATACTTTTCCCACTGTTAATAACTTATGGAAAGTCAAAGATGAACAAAGCCAAATTCAATCAGCCGAGAGGTTACTGCTAGTTTCATCTATTGGTCCAAATATCAGACGAAAAGAACTTGACAGAATTGAGAATGCTTGGAAACAAATCGATGAAGCATTACAAAATTACGAAAAAGTATCTCCAGATGACCAAGAAAAGGAACTGTATAAGCAATTTAAGTCTGTTTTGGCAGACTGGAAAACCCAACAGAAACAGTTTTTAGAACTTAATCAAGAATTCGAGCAGTATAATATCTATAATCCCAAGGAAATACAAATACAAGAACTATTAGTCAATAAAAAAAATAGTCCTGAATATAACAAGGCAGTTAAGGCTAGTGAAGTTTTAAAGAAAATGACAACATTTTTAACGGAACAAGAAAAACCTGCTAACGACAGAGCATCAGAGGCTCTTTTAGCTGTCCTTAACCATAATATCAACCTGGGCAACGATGCTAGAAAAACAGGCGGTATTGCGGCTACAGCAAGTGGAATATGGGCACTCATGGCCTTGTTACTTGGTCCGGCTATTGCTATTGGTTTGGGTATTTATTTAAGTGGAATACTGATTAGGCAAGTGCAAAAATCCTGTATTGCTATTACCACATCCTCCAATCAAATAGGCGCATCAGGGAAAGAGTTAGAAGCAACAGTAGCCCAGCAGACAGCCTCCACTAACGAAGTTTCAGCCACAGCCAGGGAGATTGCAGCTACCTCTAAACAGTTAGTTAGAACTATGCAGCAAGTTACTAGCTTATCACAAGAAACAGCTATAGCAGCAGGAAATAGTCAAGACGAACTGACAGATATGGAGAATATCATGCGTACCCTATCAGAAGCAACTGCCTCTATTGCTTCTAAATTGGGGACAATGAGCAGTAAGGCTAATAATATCAATACTGTAGTAGCAACTATTACTAAGGTAGCCGTACAGACTAATCTCCTCTCTCTCAATGCCGCTATAGAAGCCGAAAAAGCAGGAGAATATGGGGCAGGGTTTTCTGTAGTAGCCAGAGAAATAAGACGTTTAGCCGATCAAACAGCAGTGGCTACCCTAGAAATAGAACAAATGGTCAAGGAGATGCAGTCCGCCGTCGCCACAGGAGTGATGGAGATGGACAAGTTTAATAATGCTGTCAGTGATAGTGTCAATAAGGTGGGCAAGATCTCGCATCAAATTTCCCAAGTCATCGAGCAAGTACAAGGATTGACCCCCCGCTTTATAGAGGTTTCCCAAGGCATGGAAGAACAGTCCCAAGGTGCCGAACAAATTAATGAGGCGATGCTACAGTTAACTCAAGCTTCACAACAGACTACAGATGCCATCAAAGAAACTAATCTGGCTCTTGGTAACCTAGATGATGCAGCGATCAAGCTGCGCTCCAGGATCTCGCGCCTCCCTAAAAACTATGAATAAAACAAAAGAAGAATATATCTTAAAGGACTGCTGGAATCAGATCGGAGTTATTGGAGATCATAGTTGTCCGCAACTGAATACTTTCATTCACTGTCATAATTGTCCTGTCTACTCAGAAGCAGGCCGAAGTCTCTTTAATCGAGAAGTTTCGCCAGAATATCTCGAAGATTGGACAAAGATTATAGCAGAAACCCCTTTAAATGCAGTAGGAGAGACAAGTCACACTTCTACACCCACAACGACTAAAGCTATTTCTGTGATGATTTTTCGTCTAGGGAATGAACTATTAGCTGTGGCGGTCAGATTTTTACAAGAGGTCACCATTACCTCTTCTATTCATCGACTACCCCATCGCAGTAATCAACTCTTGTTAGGTTTAGTTAATATAAGGGGTGAAACCTTGCTCTGTGTTTCTCTGGCTCATCTTCTCTCCTTATCGCCAAGTAAGTCTTTAGTGCCTTCTCCACGAGTTTCTCAGGATCTCCTCAAAAGAATGATTGTGGCGGGAACTGCAGAAAACCGTTGGGTCTTTTTTGTCGATGAAGTTTTAGGTATGTATCGGTTTTTTCCACAGGAATTTAAAGAAGCACCCGTTGTGATTACTGAGTCCTCAGAGACCTATACTCAAGGAGTTATTGACTGGCAAGGTAAAAAGGTCAATTTTCTAGATTCAGAACTGTTATTTTATACTCTCAATCGCAAGATTTTAGAGAACTAAATTATGAGCGATTACTCTATACTAAAACTTTTTGAGCAAGAGGTTTCACAACAAGTGGGGATTCTCCACACTCAAGTAAACCTTCTGAAAACGCAAACTGCCTCTAATGCTATTCTAGAAACGAGTATCGGTGCCATTCACAAAATCTATGGCATGGCTCATCTAGTGGAACGAGATGTCATCATTGAACTAACGGAAATCCTAGAAAAACAGTTTTCTAGTTTACTCAACCAAAATAAAATGTTCAGTGAAACGCAACTAGAGTTAATCTCCCAAGCAGGAGATTTATTGCTCAAAATGAGCCAAGTCAGTAATGAGGAATGGTCTGACTGGTTATCTGAGGAAGTCTGGGAACTTAGTACTATGAAACAGGCTATGGCCACGTTAGGTTCAACCACTGAAGTAGTTAAAAGGGAACAGGGAACAGGGAACGGGGAACAGGGAACAGGGAACGGGGAACAGAAGGAAATAGTTAACCCTTTGGCTGATTTTTCTGTGGGCGAAGCCGCCCAAAGGGTCCGTAGGTCAGTAGTAATCCAAGTTAAACCGGATCTTGAGGTAACCTCTGAAGTAATTAAACCGGATCTTGAGGTAACAAACCTGGGGGAATCAAACCCTATTTCTCCTGAACTGGTAGATCCAGAACAGTCCAACTCGCTTCAAAATAGCTCCATGCTGGACTTATTTCGTCTAGAAGTAGAAGCTCAGGTGAACATTATGAATACAGGACTTCTCTCCCTAGAAAGTAATCCTACTTCAGCACAGGACTTAGAAGCCTTAATGCGGTCTGCTCATTCTATTAAAGGTGCTGCTAGAATTGTTGGACTTAGTACTGCAGTGAATTTAGCACATGTGATGGAAGACTGTTTTGTAGCAGCCCAAAATCACAAAATAGTACTAAAATCAGATCAAATTGATGTCCTATTACAAGGAGTTGATCAGCTTTCTACTCTCAGTCAACTCAGTGATAGAGAGTTATCAGGTTGGTTAAAAGAACATCAAGTCGAACTACAGACGACTGAACAAGCAATAGGAGCTATTCTCAATCCTACAAATGTAGTACTAAATCCGCAAAGAGAGATAGGGGACTTGCAATCTAAAGAAATACCATTTAAACTGAAGTAAGACGAAATTTTAGAATCCTATTGTGGCACGTTTAAAAATAGAACTAGATGAACAAATCAAAGATACTCTCCTTGATGCTTCTATC